>UMIN01006835.1_pt1 | contig 33777 bp, 25 predicted proteins | sample 1965811 | NCBI WGS metagenome assembly UMIN01 (sample SAMEA4836123, study PRJEB28245) | human gut metagenome | biome: gut microbiome; material: fecal sample | place: Denmark | collected 2008
GCTATGACAGCCATATCAGGTGAAGACGGAAAGGCAATCTTCTATAATCTGAGCGCCAGAGTATTGGAGGATGGCAAGGGATACCTGTATCGCCTGACCGAAACCCAGGCCCCCAAGGGATATAACTGTTTAGCGGAGCCTTTGTACGTCACCGCACCCTATACCGTGGAGGAAGAAACTCATTATTCCGTCACCTACACAGTGGTGAACACTGGCATTGCCTATCTTCCCGCTGCAGGTGTTTTCGGCGGAGTGTATACCACCATTTTCCTGGGTGTTGGCCTTATGACAGGCGCTATGGGGAGTGGATTCTTCCTATGGAAAAGAGGGTGCTACTCCGGAAAGCATGTAAAGAAAAAGCGCTCTCATCTGCATTGAAATAGTAACATTTGAAATGGAAAGTGAGGAAAAACATGAAATTTACACTCGCAAAACGGCTTTTAACTGCAGGTCTGACCCTGGCCTTGAGCGTGGGTCTGCTTGGCACCAGTGCCTTGGCGGCAGGCACCGTAAATTCCGTAACGGAGAAGATCGGAAGCGACGGCCGCATCGTGGTTACGGTCTACGACCAGGATCCCGGTTCAGCGGGCACCGGTGATGAGACATCTATGTCCGGCGAACCCGTGGAGGGCGTGGGTATTAACGCCCTGCGAATCGGTTCCGTGGTGGAGCTGACCAGCACCGATAACGGTGTTGTTTCCACCCAGGTGGCCTTTGGACTGGAAGAAACTTTTACCAACCTGCTGGGGTTGGATACCGATAACGCCATCGCCAGCCAGGATAGCACCTACTACTTTGCTCCCACAGCTGTGCAGACTGCGTTAGGAACTGCAGCACAGGCCGACATTGAGGCATACTTGGACGATGATCAAAATGGAGCCACTAACAGAATCACTGGCGCTGACGGCGTTGCCACCTTTGACAATTTGACCTATGGTCTCTATCTGCTGGCAAAAAGCGCTCTGCCTGCCGACGCCACCACCGATCTGCTACCCTTCCTGGTGTCTGTGCCCATGTATGTGAACGATGCTTGGGAGAGCACTGTCTACGCTTATCCTAAGGTGCGCACCGACGATATTACCATCAGCAAAACTGTGGACGATCAGGACGGCACGGCCTATCCAGATGATATCCACGTCAATGCCGGCCAGACTTTGAAGTACACGGTCACTACCACCATTCCCGCGGCAGCCTCCGGAAATGGCAATGCCAACGGATTCACCAGCTTTGTCATTACCGATACCAACACCGGAAGCTCGTTGGATATTGACCTGAGCACTGTGGAAGTGAAGTTGGGAGAAACTGCGCTTACACCGACGGAGGATTATACTGTTACTTATTCTGATGTACAAGGCAACAGCGTCCTCACCATCACCCTGACAGATACCGCAACCACCGGCGGCTTAGCAAAACTGAACCAGAACTTGAGCACCCAGCAAACCATCACCGTTACTTACAACGCCACTGTGGCTACCGATGTGGACTTCTCCACCAAATTGACTAACACCGCAAAAGCGACCTATCAGCGGGAAGGTATGGCAACCAGCGCGGACACAGAGGAAGTTAAGGTTGACCTGTATACTTACGGGATCGATCTAACCAAAACTCTGTCGGAAGGCAGTATTGCCGCAGACACCATTTCCTTTGAGCTGTACAAAGATAATCAGGGGCAGTTAGGAGACAAGATCCCGGTGACTTCTGCTACCGGCGGGAAGAGCGGCTACTGGCAGGCTGCCAACGCTGCCACCCCCGAAACCAATACATACACTATGTACGTTGGCACCAATGGCAAGTTGAATCTCTACGGCCTGGAACCGGGTACTTACTACCTGAAAGAGACCGCTACCATGAGTGGTTACACCCTGTTGACAGAGCCCATTACCATTGTCATTTCGGATGATGACAAGGATGGTACAGCCAGCGCCACTGTCAACGGTGCCAATGCCCAGGTGACGAATGGTGTTGTCTACCTCTCTGTGGAGAACACCAAGAATGATATGGGCTTTACCCTGCCCCAGACCGGCGGTCCGGGAACACTGACAGCCACCGCGATTGGCCTAGGACTGCTGTGCGCAGGTGTGATTCTGCTGGTGGTTTACCGCAAAAAGGGACGTAAAAACACCTGATTCCATTTTCTATCCGAAGGAGTAACAAAAGAGGGGGACTGATACCCCCTCTTTTGGTCATTAGAGATTATGAAACGATCTTTCATCCCCTTATTGATTATCATACTGTTTCTGGTGGGAATCATCATTGTGGTATATCCAGTGGTGAGCAATCAGCTGTATGAAAAAAATCAATCCCATGTGACCGCCCAATACGATGAGACCATTGAACAAATGGAAAAGGAAGCGCTAGACGCGGAATTGCAGGCGGCTCAGGAGTACAATCGCAGTCTTCTGGAGAGCGAAGCCTTTCTCACCGACCCCTTTGATCCGGATTTGGTGCTGGATCCCACGGTAGAACCCTACGCAAGCTTGCTGAACCTGGGAGGAGACGGCATTATGGGCTATGTGGAGATTCCTAAAATCTCCGTCAATCTTCCAATCTATCACGGCACCACTGCTCAGGTTTTGGAACAGGGAATCGGGCACTTGCAAAACACCTCTCTCCCGGTAGGGGGAGAAAGCACACACTGTGTACTCACCGGCCACACTGGAATGGCTGGAAAACGCCTGTTCACGGACCTGTCTTTGATGGATAAGGGAGACGTTTTTTATCTCCACGTTTTAGGGGATACCCTGGCTTACCAGGTGGAAGAAATTAGTATTGTGGAGCCGGATCAGACAGAAAATCTGGTGGTAGAGCCGGGGCAGGACCTAGTCACCTTGGTTACCTGCCATCCCTATGGTCTGAATACCCATCGTTTGTTAGTGCGTGGATCCCGGATCCCATATGAGCAGGCGCTGGAACAACAGCAGATTCAAAGCGATATGTCTCAGGAAACCAGCGTGTGGGAAAAAGAATACCGAAAAGCGATTACGATATGCTTGGCCGTTTACATTCCCCTGACCATAATCGTAGTCATTGTGCTGTTAGGGCGCAGAAAAAAGCATTCCGGAGCCAAACATCTGAAAACCTCGTCGAAAGGCGCAAGAGCCAAAGAGAAACACATTCATTGAGCATCGGAAAAACAGAGACGTACTTGTGTTTCATCAGTATTTGCTGAGATACAGGTGCGTTTTTGTTGTTGATTACTGAATCGGTAGTTCTTCTGGATCAGCATGCCGCAGGATCGCTCTGGTAACATGATCTCCCCTCCACTCATTTCTCCGCTGAGAAAATAACAATAATCGCCCTGTTTTGTTTTAGCTTGCTCAATATTGAGCGAGACTGCGTCAATCGCCGGTCCTATGATCGTTCAAAAAATATTACTATTTTTCTATGATTCTATTATTTCGTTGACAATGCAAATTTTTTCAGCTATTATTTTTATATCCACTAAATTGCTTTTAAGGTGAATTTATATGAGCATAACTCTAAAGGACGTTGCGAATTACGCCGGTGTTTCCATGAGCACCGTGTCACGAGTGATTAACCAAAAGGGTAACATCAGCGAAGAAACCGTACAAAAAGTTGAGGAAGCTATCGCCACACTCATGTACAAGCCTTCGGGAACCAGTGAATTATTTCGTCATCAGTCCTATCAAATTGGCGTTTTCGCTCCCGGAAATTCAAATCTAGACGACGAAGGCTCTCGTGTCATAGTAGATGTGAGCGCTGTGGTTTCAGAAATAGAAAAGAACGGTCACATCCCGCTAGTCACAACTTTGCCTTCCCCTCAGGATGTATCAAATAACCGGATTTTTACTAAAATTGAAAATGGAGAAATCGACGGTGTAATTATCTGCGATTTCTGTGACCAAGACGAAACAAAGGCTTTGTGCCTCAAACACAATGTCCCATTTATCAACACAAACGGCATTGGTCTCGATCCCTCTGAGAGCTATGTTGATTATGACAACGTGGATGGTGCTTACCAAGTAATCAAACATCTGCATTCTTTAGGTCATACCCACATTGGCATAATCGCAGGTCCTGAGGATCACGAGATCACAAAAAACCGGCTATACGGCGTCTACAAAGCCGTTGAAGATTTGAAACTGGATGAAAAAAACATCAAAACTGTATTTACTCCCTACACTATTGAGGGAGGTGAATGCGGGGCCAGGGAACTGGTCGCAAAAGGTGATATCACCGCTATATTCGCATTTTGCGACCGCCAAGCGATCAGCGCTATGGCAACTTTAAAATCCATGAACTACGATATTCCCAAAGATATATCCGTGGTTGGATTCGATGATATGGAAATTTGCAGTTTCGTGAGTCCTCCTTTGACTTCGGTGAAAAGATACACAAGTGATATTTCCCCTATTCTGTTTCGTAGTCTGATCGATTTGATCGAAAATAAGAATATCAAAAAAGTGCAAATTCTTTATAACACCCAGTTGATACAGAGAGAGTCTACCGCACCCGTTTCTTCCAGAAAGAAATAAGCATTAAGCTTTTTGAAGCAAAGAAAACGAGTGCCTTTCAAACATTTCATGGACATCAAATAGCAATAACAAACGCCGCTGAACACAGAAGTGTTTCAGCGGCGTTTGTTGTGAGAAAAGTTTTAAGGAGTGTTTCGTTTACTTGTTAACCACATTTACTGGATTGTTAGCTTGAAAAGCTTTTAAATTATCGATAGCGATATTCAGCAAACGGCTTCTTGCTTCCTTTGTTGCCCAGGCAATGTGAGGGGTCAAAATACAGTTTGGTGCCTTCAACAACGGATTATCCGACGTGATCGGCTCAGTAGATACAACATCCAAAGCTGCTCCAGCGACTTTACCCGATTTCAGTGCCTCGGCCAGATCTTCCTCTACGACTAGCGGTCCACGTGATGTGTTTAAAAGCAACACACCATCTTTCATTTGCCCAATCGTTTTCTGGTTGATGATTCCTCTAGTGGAATCAAACAAAGGACAATGAAGAGAAATCACGTCCGACTCCGCGAGCAACTCATCGAGACTGACCTGCTTAGCGAAATCACAATCTTTTGCAGTATATTGATCATAATAAAGGACCTTCATTCCAAAAGCGGAAGCAATTTTTCCGGTGGCTTGACCGATTTTTCCGAACCCAATGACACCGAAAGTTTTACCAGCCAATTCAACCAATGGGTAATTCCAATAACACCAGTCAAGGCTATTTTCCCATTCTCCGCGGAATACTCCGTCTGAATGATGACCTACATGATGGCACATCTCCAACAGCAAAGCCATGGCGAACTGAGCCACTGCGGTAGTTCCATAGGTAGGAATATTAGTTACAGGAATATTTGCCTGCTTTGCAGCATCAACATCCACTACGTTGTAGCCGGTAGCCAGAACACCGATGTATCTCATATTGGTATTGGCAATCACTTCCGCTGTGATGGGCGTCTTGTTGGTAAACACCACTTCGGCGTCACCAATGCGCTCCGTCACTAAATCTTCGGGAGTTCTATCATATACCGTAAGATCCCCCAGTTCTTTTAGGGCATCCCATGATAAATCGCCGGGATTTAACGTATATCCATCTAACACCACGATTTTCATTTCTCTTTCCCCTCTTCCCTTTATTCTTCCAACAAAGCCCACGCCCTGTTGATCACTCTTTTGGTACTTGCCATGACGATTTCAGGGTCCTCATCCCCCCATGGCTTGACTTCAATAGACAAGACATAGGGATTTTCTGCGTTAAAGAAACCTTCTTCTTTCAGGACTTTGAAAAAGTCCAGTAATTCCGCAGTGTCATTGGCGCTGTTGGGGAATCCAAATCTGGGATGCTGGTCACCATACGCTTCACATCCAGGCTCCACTACCGCGTTGCCAATATGGAAGTGCGTAATATAGGGACGCAGTGTTCTGATAACAAACTGTGACGTTTCATATGTTGTTGGGAAATGGCTCAGGTCTACCATCAGTCCAAAATTGTTGCACGTTTTTCTCATCTGGGCAGCGAACTCAGCAGCTAAAGGCGCCGGACCGATCAGTGCTGCTTTATCCATGTCGTAATCAAACACTTCCAGCTCCACGCACATATCCTTTGTGCGGGCATATGCACAAAGATTTTGAGTGGTCTTTAACAGCTGGGCGAACGCCAGATCCTTTGTCTCTTCTTCCCACTTGCCTGCAAGAAATGCAATTCCTTTTGCCCCCAGATATTCCGCCTCATCAATGGCTTCCATCAGGGTTTGTTCTGCTTTTTTTCTTCCTTCCTCATCGATATCGTTGGGGTTGAGCTTTGGTCCCAGCAACCGGGGTTGTGCTCCGTAACAAACCTTCAAATGAGAGGTCTGCAAAAGCGCCCTGGCCTGATCCCTCGCCTCGTCGCTTTTAAACTGAGTGATTTCGATTGCGTCAAAATACTCATCCTCTGCAATTTTCCGTATAGAGTCAATCACGTCATAATTGGGATGACTCATCCACTGGATAGTCCCCACTTGGAAGTATTTGTGAATGGATTCTCTCATGATTCTCCCTCTTTTCGTTATTCTTCAGCCACCAAGTACTGATCCATCTCTGCCAACTCATCAAAAGCCTGCACGTCTACCGTTCCACACATGCGGGTCAAAAGCTGAGGTTTATACATGCTGCGGGACTTGGCGGAGTATCTTTTCCACATAGCTCCCGCAGGCTTCAGCAATTCCATGGCTTTTTCTTTACAGGATGTATCACCTGTCGTTTGATACATACAGTACTCTACGGCCGCCTTCAGCTTTTGCGCATAATAAATTCCCAAATAAGACATAGCCTGCATATCATCAAGAGCATAGTTCAACTCATCATTTCCGCAAGCCAGCGGCCTGAGTTCTTCTACCCCTCTCAGCGACAACAAAGCCTTTTCATACAGGAAATCAGCCGTTTCAATGGGAGTGATCTTTTCAAGCTGGTGACCCTTTGCAGCTGCAGCACAGTATTCACGCACAGAATAATAGTTGCTGCCCGGCGCACTCTCGCATTCCACAAATTCATGGATATCCGCAAATACAAGCTTATCTGTCAACCCCTCGTACATGCAGCAGCCTTCCGGATACCACTGGAAGTCGAAATCATGCCAATGGGTGCAGTTGAATCGGGGAATGATTTCCGACGCGCTCTTCCAGGTTTCATAGAGCTTGGTTCCATCAACATGGTATTTACTTGCCAGCTCTCGGACAAAAAACTCTTTCGACAAATTGATGTCATATGACAAGGTTCCCCATATCATATACATATACCACATTTTATCCACGAACATGGGGTGACTCAGATCCCGCATGTCCATGTAATCTCTTCCCCATGTATATCCGTCAGCGCCCATATAATAGCCAAGCATGTCGTCTACCGGCATATTCTGGAGATATTCTCTGGCGTAGTCCGGATCACCCCAACGATACATGTAGAAGTCGTCATTCCGAACCGTCAGCCATATCTTCAGATCTTTATCCTTTTCTTCCAGGAATTCTTTGATAAACGACGGATCCGTATTGGAGTACATGTGTGCCTGAGAATATTTAAAGCTGATTTCAAAGGGGCAGGGGAAATCGGCAAATTTATCCATGATGCTTTTATACTTCGTCATCTGAATTCTATGGATAAACCGGAATTCACGCTCCGGATGCTCCTTTAAATAATCCGTAATACCTCTGCCGTATGTATCAGCAACAAAATCCTCATCGGTTTCGTCCAGATGCATATTCTCGCCCGTGGTAACACCGATACCCGCCAATAAAGGATAGGTATCCATCAAGGCCTTCGTGCCGCAGTAATAGAAGTCCCTGGTAACAGGATTATCTTGGTCGCACACAATGCCGTAGGGATTCCCTTCGGTTCCATCCACAAACAGATTCCATGTAAACAAGAAAACCTTCACACAGCGGTTCTTGGCGTATTCCATAACGGAACGCCAAAAATCAATTTTTTGGTCAATGGTGATTTTTTTCACTGTTACAAGCCGATTCTGCATGTCTTTAGAATAGATTCCAACCCCTTGCAGCGTAGCCCTGTAAGGACGCAGATTTCGTTTCACATCATCTATGCACGCCTCGGGATATTCAGGCACACGGACAAGTGACGGAAACGGAGACAAGGTCCACAGCGACAGAACATTGTAGTGATTGAGGGCCATTTTATCAATAAATTCTGTCCAGAAATGGAAGTCCCACATATTCTCGATATTTCTGCCAGCTACTTCAGAAGCGTCCGAGTAGCTGGGAGTCCGAGCGTCCAGAGGAATGTTAAACTTAATGCCTCTGTTTTCCAGATACGGCGTGACCTCACGATCCTGGATTTCTTGCCCCTGCTTGAGAAGCTTGGCTACATCCAAAATGCCATACATCATGCCTGCTTCATCTGACGCCAGGATGTGCACCTTTTCGTCGGTGGCTTCCACTTTATATCCCTGAGAGCGAATATCATCATCCCGGTCCAGTTCAAATTCCAGGGAAACCGGCGCGCTTTTTTCAAGTTGTTTCAAAGCGAATTCTATGGGTTCAGTTTGTGAAAATTTGTTTAACACGGTAACCATAGTTCAAGTTCCTTTCCTGATAGTATCATTTTAGCCTTTAACCGCACCAGCCGCGATGCCTTTTACAATGTATTTCTGCATGAAGAAATACAGGATCAACACCGGCAGCGCAGCCAACACATAGCCCGCGAAGGCAATGTTGTACTGGGTTGAGTATTCACCTTTAAAGTAATACTGGGCCAATGCAATGGTCCTATTATCAGACGCGACCAGCATAAGTCTGGGGAACAGGAAGTCATTCCAAAACGCCAGCGCGTCCAAAACAATGATGGTGGAGGTGATGGGTTTCATCATCGGGAACAGGATTTTCAGGTAAATCTGGAACAGATTGGCGCCATCGATCTTCGCAGCCTCTGGAATCTCTCTCGAAATACCTCTGATGAAACCAACGAACAAAAACACAGACATGGGAATATTTCTGCCCCAATAAAACACGATCAAGCCCCAAATAGAATCGTTAAACTTGATGTCTGCCATCAAATTGACCAGGGGCACTAAAGAGGTGTGGAAGGGGATCATAATGCCACACAGGAAGAACACATAGAAAAATGTATATAGCTTGATATGTTTTGACCAAGCGATGGTATACGCCGCTGCGCTGGAGATAAAGACTACGCCCACCAGACCACCGGCCGTTACGAGCACAGTGTTCAGGAACACCCGAGGATAATTCATCACGTTCCACGCTTCAACGAAGTTCTCGAAATGGAATTCGGTGGGGAATGTATTGGGAGATAGCAATGCCTCTTTTGTACTTTTGAGTGACACAAAAACCGTACAAGCAACAGGATACAAAAGAACGCATACCGCTATGATCAAAATAAGATGAATAAGACTCTGCTTAAGTATCTTCTTGGTTTTTGCTTTATTTTTAATTTGTTTCTCAATAGGTAATGTCATCTTCGCGCCTCCTCAAAACAAACATCTGGAACAGAGTGACAACAACAATGATAACGAACAAAATCATGCCCAGGGCAGATCCATAACCCGCATGCTTATATACGAAAGATTCGTTATAAATTGTCAGCGAGAACAGCTCACTGGCTCTACCAGGACCGCCACCCGTCAACGCAAAGATAAGATCATATTCCTTAAACGCTCTTTCAAGAGAGAGAACCATATTGATAGTAAACGCAGGCGCGATCAGCGGAAACGTCACATATCGAAACTTCTTCCAGGGAGTAGCGCCATCAATATCGGCCGCTTCATACAGGGATTGATCAATATTCTGCAGTCCGGCAATGTAAATGACCATGTACCAGCCTGCACCTTTCCACATTGCCACAAAAATAGCCGCAAATAACGCTGTATCTTTACTTCCCAGAACATTGTTGGCTATCGAAGAAATTCCCAGTGCACTTCCTAAGTCCGCAATAGGGCCCGAGAACAAAAAGTTAAAAATGAAGCCAACAATAATCGAGCTTAAAACAGACGGAGAATAAAACAGAGCGCGGTAAAAATTTTTTCCTCTGCCAACCTGCTCCAAGCCGATTGCTAACAGCAACCCCAGCACATTGAGAAAAATCATCGATAAAATTGCGTACACAAAGGTATTCCCCAATGTGGACAACACATATTTATCTGAAAATGCGTTTATATAATTTGATAACCCCACAAACGCTGTATCAGCCAAGGGACTTACTCCGTCCCAGCTTGTCAAGCTAAGAACAATTGTGCCAATCAACGGGTATCCCACAAACAGCAGATATAAAATCAATGCTGGTACCACGAAAAGGAATTCCGCTACTGAGCCTTTTAACCTCAGCGATTTTCCATTCATCTGTATTCACCTCACCCAAAATATAGAGTTGGGGATACGGGATACTAGCATCCCATATCCCCAACTACAAATGAATCCGCTCAAATTTTATTTATAGTTATAGTTTGCAAGGAAATCTTCCACCCAGTCGGGAGATGCTTCCTCCAAACGGTCTTGCTCGGCCTGGATCGTATCCGCTACCGACTTGGGATCTTCGCCGGCCAGCCAGTTCTGGCATCCGTTCTTCATAACCTCTTTGATGCCGGGGATCCATTCACGAGAAAGCATGGGGCTGTTGGGCAGTTCGCCCTTGTTCAGGATGGAGAGAACGATATCAAACGCGGGATCAACTTCAGACTCACAGTCAACGATAGTGGGAACATAACCAGTGATGTTGTTAAAAATGGTGGAACCCTCTACGGTAGTCAGATAGTCCAGGAAGTCAACACACAGCTCCACATTGCCCTTTTTCTCAGCTCCGGTTGTGATAGACACTGCACTGTCAAAAGAGGAAATGATGGTTTGATCCGCAGGATCATCCACAAAGCAAGAGGGCAGCATGATCACATCGGCTTCAGGATCCAGCTCTCGAATTCCAGGCATTGCACCGGAAGTATCCACGTAAATCGGGCTTTCTCCTGTAACAGAACGGGCAAGTCTTTCGTCCTTGCTTACACCAAGAACGTCCTCCGAAACATACTTGAGCAATTCGCCGTACTTGTCGAACATTCCCAAGAACAACTCATCGTTCCAAGCCGCACCGTTTTCGCCCTTGAGCATATCTGCGTACCAGTTGGGGTTTGCGCCATACACTACCTGATAAATGTACTGGAAAGGCAGCGCGGTAACCGCAGATGCATCTTGGCCAGCCAGAGAGAAGGGATACTGTACGCCAGCCGCCACCAGCTGATCCAGGATGTCCACGAACTCATCCCAAGTGTTGGGATAGTTGGTTTCATCAATTTCGATGCCGGCTTCTTTCAATGCTGCGTTATTTACGTAAATAACGGAAATGGACTGATTCATAGGTACAGCGTAATCATCGCCGTCGTACTTAATCAGTTCCGTGTCGCCCGCAACCAGCCGGTCCAGGAATCCGTATTCCGTCAACGGAAGCAGATAGCCATTGGCCGCATAGGACTGCTGCAAAGAACCAACCTGAGAAATGTACATGTCAGGCAACGTATCCGAAGAGATCCAGGAAGTCATTAATCCCTCAAAATCTCCAACACTTTCAACGGTGATAGGATCAATGGTTACTTCGTCCACATCTTCCTGTTCGTTGTAAGATTTCAAAACTTCCTGAAGAGCTTTCGCTTCCTGGGAACTGCATGCGATAGAAATCGAGCCAGAGAATTTCTCCCCTGTGGAGGATTCCTCTTCGGTAGACGACGAAACTTTATCGCTACTGACCGCACTGCTTTCCTCATTCACTGTTGAAGAATTACTGCTACTTCCGCAAGCGGCAAAACTCGCGATCATAGCAAAAACCAGCAACATGGCTAATACTTTTTTCATACTCTCTACCTCCTAATGGATTGACTGGATTTAATTCGCCCTTTTAGAGATGTTTTCGAGTGAAATCTTCTGTCATATGCTGCATGCTCAGCTCTTTGTTAAAACCACGATGTGAATGCAAATTATTTCAAGAAAGCATCTGGCAAGCTGCGATATTGCAAAATCCTCACTCTTTTCGGTCATGTGTTTTGCGCAAAACTTTGCAATAATAACTCATCAAATTCTTGCCGAAAATGTAAGTTATCTGCTAACATGGTGCCATTTTACCTCTAAATTCTTTGAATGTCAACGTTATTTTATAAATTTCAGCAAATATTTTCGCGATATTTTCAAAGTGGGTTTCTTTTTACTTCCTGTGTTGCATGCAACTTTCAAGAAAAAGCCCTGCAATTAATGCAAATATTTTCTTAAATAGTTTTAAATAAAAAGGCGCCATCCCGAATGGTTTTATACCAATCAGGATGGCGGTCATTTTGAAAATTACTTATTCATTTGGTATTTAACAAATAGCACATCGTGCGCCGAAAGGGACACCGATAGCAATCCAGCATGAGTTTCTACCGGCATTCGATTCCATACGTCAAAAAAGTCATATGCTTTCGTGGGAATCAATCCCATATCCGCTAATGTAACTTCTGCGTCAAGCTGCGAATCCCCCCGATTGAAAATTCCAATCCAACCATACCCTTCCGCATCATTTTTGCCCATGGTGCGGAAAACATGAAGATCTCCTTTATGCGTTACAGGGTGACCAACCACTCCGTTCTGATCGCACTCAATCATATAGGGGTTTAGAAGGATAGAATCCGTCAATTCATCATTATCGGGCAAATTCCCGCCCATGAATAAAGGAGAACCCATCATAGCGCGCTGAGTCATAAAAGTTCGCATTTGTTCCGGCGTAAAATGGCACCAATGTTCCCCTTCCTCGTTGAACGTGTCCGTGAATTCCTCATCCGCTGTTTCCCCGTAATTCAAACGGAGATGGCCAAAAGGAATCATATCCAGATCAAAAAAGAACCATTCGGGACGCTCGTTGTCTTGCAGACTTCTCTGCATCCACGCGTCAAAGGAAGACTCGATATGACTTTGCTTGTCCCAAATATCGTGAGTGATCCGCATCATATTGGATTTCGCGTAAACGGATAGAGGAATTTGACGCTTCATGTAACTGTAACTAAACAGCGACAAACTCAGGGTGATCGTGCGATCCACCTTATCTATGGCACGATATACCGCTTCCATTTCCTCTTGGCTGCCCTCGATGTCGTCGTATTTCAGATAATCAACGCCCATCTGGGCCATTTGCTCTATCACGGAATCGTAATATTCCTGGGCGCCCGGTTTTGCCATGTCGATCCCATAGCAAATATTTGACCATTCGCATCTGTCCTCGGGATCCCTGTTGACGATCTGATCCGCAGTAATACCATTGGTCCCTTTGATAGGATATTTCTCGTCGGCAGCCTTTTGGGGCACGCCTCTCATCAGGTGAAGCCCAAACTTCACCCCCGCTTCATGACACCTTTTGATAATCGGCTCAAACCCGTTGGGGAAGCATTGTTTTGAGGGAATAAACCTCCCCCATTCATCCAGCTCCCAATCAATGTTCCCGATCTTCCACTTCCTTTGCAGAAGGCCATATTGGTTGGGCTTTGGGTCTAAGATTTTTCTGTACCACGCAATATCGATGACAAAGTACTCATATCCAGCAGGTTTAAACTTTTCAATGAAAACCTCCAGATTCTTAAGCGCATGCTCTTCATTGATAGATCCGTCGAAGCAGTCGAAACTATTCCATCCCATCGGAGGAGTCTTTAGCTGTAAATTTCTCATGATGTTCGATCTCCCAATCTGATACGTCTGTTTTCTCCATAGGAGTCGCCGACTGACAGGCCACTCCCCCTATTACACCTTTGTGAGTTTTACAAGCAGCACTCCATGTGTCGGAACCACGTCATGGATTGATTCTCTTTTCACGCCCATATCAGTATGGTCCCACAGATTACGCACTCGGTAATTCCCCTCGATTTCCAATGCGCGGAAAGTCACCTGCAAATCCATAGGCAGGTTATGGGTGTTAAATATGGCGACATAGATACTTCCATCTTCATCATAGCTTTTCCATACAATATATTGACCGCCATCGCCCGTGCGGGAAATTTGCCTGGCTCCGTACGAATGATTCAGGATGCGCAAAACCTCGGCATTGGTCAGCAAGGACAGTGTAAACTCATCGTTATATCGCAGTTCCCCACCGACCATCAAGGGCGAACGGAACATACACCACAGTGACAGCATGGTTTTTTGCTCGTCATGGGTAAACCTAGTATATCTAGGCTCGATCAACCCGTGTTCGTTTCCACGAATATTGATATGTCCCACCGGCAGCATATCACAATCCGGCCAGCAGCCCGGTTTTACGTAAGGGCTCCATGCATGGCACCGCTCAAACATCGCGTTCAAATCGCTCCACTCATCCCAATAGTCCCCGGTCATGCGCCACATATTGGCATTTTTAGAGAGATGCTCAACCTGCGCGATGTCAGCCGGACCAGGAGACAGACTTAAGACGATATCTCTTCCGCAACGGTCAATGGCGTTCCGGATCAGCTCGATTTCCCCTTTTGCGGAATAGAGATCGTGTGGCTTAAAGAAGGTGTTGCAAATGTCGTCTACCTTTACAAAATCCACACCCCAAGAGGCGTACAGCTCAAACAGGGAATCATAATACTCCTGAGCGCCCCGGACATTGGGATTAACTCCATACATGTCAGTGTTCCAAGAACACACAGAAAACCGCTGTGCGATCTGTCGCGCGGTCACGTCAGTCCCCTTGATAGGGGTGTTTGCATGAACCGCCTGTCTGGGGATCCCTCGCATAATATGGATACCGAATTTCAGGCCCATCTTGTGGATCTTTTTGGCGATGACAGAAAAACCTTTCCCGTTAGCGGCAGACGGAAAACGGTTTACCGCAGGGATCAACCGAGAGTATCCGTCCATCTCCAGGGGGACAAAATCACGGTATTCCGTGGAAACAGCCCCCGGCTCATACCACTGGATATCGCACACCACATACTGCCAACCGTAATCCTTCATATATTTCGCCATGTATTCAGCATTGCCCATCAACTCCTCTTCCGTGACAGATGCCCCGTAGCAATCCCAGCTGTTCCAGCCCATAGGAGGGGTCTGAGCAAATAAATTCTTATCTTTCATAGGTGGATACTCCTTTTTATGTTTCAATAATCTCAGGTTCTATTTCCCCTGCTTGGATCATTCTTTTCAGCAGTTTCTTTTTTAGTTGTTCCTTTATTTGCTTCATCTCAGGGACATTAACTAAGTTACAGCTTTCTGTTGGATCGGTTTCCAAGTCAAACAGATACTGTTCCTCATAAACATCGCTGTCCGCAAATTCGCTGAAAATATACTCCTCCCGCTCAACTGCCGACAACCCGTTCAAAAACTCTTCAGAGTATTTTCCCGGCTCTCTAAGAACTTTCGGCTTTTTGTCCGGCGCTGTCACGGTATATTTATATCGTTTGGTCCGAATGCCCCGAGATACTTCCTGCTCGCTGACTTGGAAGAAGATTTCCTCTTGCCAATGGTCCGGGTTGTTCCACAAATCTTGCAGCGCAAGCTCATTTTCACATCCAATATTGGGCAGCTGCGCGAATCGCATCAATGTAGATGGCAGGTTGATAAGGCTGACCATCTCGTCAAGCACTTTTCCCCCTACGAACTCGCCGTTTTTGACGCCCTTGATAATCAGAGGAACATACAGGCAACTATCGAAGCACTGACGTTTATACTCACCATCTCTTGTGCGAAAATGGCTGCCATGGTCAGAGGTGTAAATGATAACAGTGTCATCGTAAATGCCCTGATCCTTTAAAACGTCTATCAGTCGCCCCAAATTATAATCCAAACTGTGGCACTGACCCAAATAATCAGGATAGTTTTCCCGCCAATCCCCTGCCGTTTCTCGACACGCCAGGTCTTCCGGCGCCTCATAATCCGCAAATTTCTGTTTAGAACCGATCGGCCCCTCATAACAGTTGTGATCGTTTTGGTGGTGTGGTTCGATGTAAGACACCATCAAGAAAAACGGCTTATCTGATTGCTTCGTCCTCAAATAATGAATTGCGTAATCGGTAATGCAGTCCGCTCTGTATCCAATAAAATCCAGTCTTTCATTGTTGATACCATATACGGTCCCGTCGTATCCGTGAGAGGTAAATTCCAACAGGTCAGCCGCTACCCAGTAATCCTTATAACCGCCTCTGCGCTCCTCAGGAATTGCTGTTGTTTGATAGTCGATCCCATGTCTTCTGCCACTTGCCAAATGCCACTTCCCTACATAAGCCGTTTCGTAACCCGCATTAGCAAACCGCTTCCCAATGGTATCCGCGTCCAAGGGCAGAGGCTCGTCATTTCGAAAACAACCGGTTTGCGTAGCGTATAGCCCTGTTTGCAAACACGCTCTTGCCGGTCCGCACACAGGCTGACATGTGTACGCGTTTGAAAAACGAACACCCTCTAGCGCCATTCGATCCAGGTTCGGTGTTACATCAAGTTTTTGGCCGTAACAGCCAATGGTGTCCGCCCGCTGCTGATCTGAAAAAAAGAATAATATATTCGGTCTATTCATTGCGCTCGCTCCTCTCTTTTTTGTCGAATGGAAAATCATTAAACCAGTCATTGTCTGTATATTGACAAAAACATTCCTGAAACTGATCCTTCCATTCCGCCTGATTGAACACATCAGTAAGTTTTACGCCGCTAAGGGTCTGGTCGCTCAGCGCGTATTTCATCTCTTTCTCCAGTGCTTCTCCCCGATCATAAATGTTCGCTTCATAATATTTCTGCATCTGAGAGTTCGACCAGAAATGGAATTTCCCACGCACTGAAGGATGAATGGTATGAACCGCTTGTTTTGTAAATTCACCATCTACTACACCGCCTTCAATCCCCCATTTTTCTTCATAGGAGATGGCTCGGGCCCTAAGATCCTCATAGATGGTCCGCAAGGACTTCTCCATGGTACTGGTCAGGAGGTTTTCGACTTCAGGTTTTGACATGTTATATAGCTCTTCGTAGCCGCCCAAATAATGGTATATGTACTTATATTGTTTGTTTCTACACATCACCCATCGCAATGGCATGGTGCCTGTCGCCGCAAATTGATAGTCCCGGTTCTCCTTTTGCACCAAACTTTTCCCGTACAGCTCCACATTGGGATCTGGGTAGTCCATGCCGCATACATCCAAACACGTTGGCAACACATCCAGCAAATCCACAAACTCCTCACGGCGTTCCCCCGGGGTAAACTTTTCAGGGTATCGAACAATCATGGGAACTCTTACCGCGGAGTCATAGGGAAGTTCCTTGCTGTAATACCCCTTGTCCTGCAACATTTCTCCATGGTCTGAAGTATAGATGATCAATGTGTTGTCCAACTGGCCACTTTCTTTTAGGTAGTCCAATATTCGCCCTACCTGCTTATCTACCATGGATACCGCGGTATAGTAAGCTTTTCGGATCTTTTCCTTTTGTTCTTTAGAGTCAAGATCTCCGAACCATTCCGCCCTTCCCTCATCTTCAAAGGGCAGCCGGGAAACTGGTATAGGCGAAGGAATTTGTTTTTCATCGTACCAACCCTTGCACTCATTTGGAATATTCCACGGCGGATGAGGCTGAATGAATCCGCACATCATGAAAAATGGATTATCTTCATTTTCCGACAGCCATTGGATCGCTCTGTCCGTCACCCAAGTAGTCCCATGATGCGCTTCATCCTGCTGAGCTGTTTGCGGTATATGGTAAATATGAGGACGTACGCCATGAGGGTTCTGAATATGACCTAAACCCTCTTCTTTTAAGTACATCAGGTATTCATCCTGCTGTCGTATCACAGGCAACTCTTCCATGGAGATCATTTCGTCAAAACCATGATGCTCCTTGCACGGACTAAAATGCATTTTTCCGACTGCCACAGTTCGATACCCATAGTCAGAAAAAATCCTGGCGATTGTAGGTGTCCTATAATCACGTATTCTCTGACTTTCCGCATTTCCGTAGTATCCATGAATCCGTGCCGGAAAACCAGTAATCAGATCATGCCTGGCAGGCATACAAACAGGGTTTGCGCTGTGGGCATTGCAAAACAACGCCCCCTCCCTCGCGATTCGATCCAGATTTGGCGTAATCATATGGGAATACCCCGCCGCCCCAACAGTGTCATACCGTTGCTGGTCTGATAAAAGTATTAATACATTCGGCCTATTCATGATCTCACCTCCACATCCTGTAAATATATAGTATCACGTCAAAAAGTTACATGCAATAATTTTATGAAATTTTTTGCATAAATTATAAAAACCTACTATTAACCCTTTTCACCAAACTAAATTTTCTAAATTCTGTTTCAATATTTGACAGTACTACCTACTTTATATAACCCCATAACCCCAACGACGTGTGGTATTCTCCCCGTCTTCACTATTTATGAAAGCCTTCTTTGATCACCACACGACATCAGCCTGAGGAATTAGCCGAAAAATATCATATTTCTAAACTTCTCCCCCTTTACCAATAGCATACTATCGCACCGGATTATTGTCGGTGCGATAGTATGACAGAATCATATTTTCCAGAAAATCATTTTACGGTTGAGATAACTTCAAAATGGTATCTTCCATAAAGTCTGTTACATCAATGAAAATCGCTCTTTCTTCTGGAGCATTGTTCGGCGTATGAATGGTGAGGCAAAGCCTGTTGTCCAACGTCCTAAATATCATACCATGGCCGCCATCACCACAATACACAGGCTTTTCTACTTGATGCCACGGTCCGTGTATCCCCTGCTTTGAATAAGCTATCCCAATGGCATAGTTTCCGTTACTAAAACTGGACCACAGCATTAGCAAAAGCGAGTCAGATGCCTTGTATAAAAACGGACCGTCGGTTACATAACCTTCACGCTGATTGTGCTGTAATTTTGTTACCCACGGTCCGTCTTTCGCCGTAAAAAGCACTTTTGGCTCACCAACTACGGATTTTAAGTCGTCCGACAGCTGACTGAGAACGATCTCTCCATTTCCGACTTGCACCCATTCATGGCAGAACACGGTGTAAGGCACTCCGTCCTCCACGTAAAACGTGGCGTCCAAAGACATCCAATCCTTGGGAGTTATGGTTCCGTCAGAGTGGGGAACATATTTCCCATCCAAAGAATCGCTCACCAAGATCTGACTGCCCCGTGTACCGTTCCCAAAGAATGACGCAAACATATAATACTTGTCGTTGTATTTGTGAACCTCTGGAGCCCAGAAATCTTTCTCTCCCCAAAACTCAGGAGAATTCTCAAACACTTTTATCGGTGGGTTAAAGTATTCCAGATCTTCTGATACATACAATAAAAAACTTTGATTCTCTGCAGTGCACTTATTAGGACCTGTGGTACCGAACATATAATATTTCCCATTCTCTACAACCACAAAGGGATCCCTTATGTGAATTTCACTTCTATGGAGCATTTTCTCACCTCTGCTTTTCAATTGACATCCTGTGTTAACTGAGCTTACCGACTTATCCTGGAATGTATTTGTTTCTTGTATTTGAGTCAAAGATTTTTGCAGTAAAGAATATCCCGCTTATACTCTTCAATGGAGTAGGTGTTTTCGTTATGATACCAGCCCGAAAAGTTGAAAGATTTTAAGATTCGAACGCTTTCCGGGAGATTCACATCACCAGTTCCCAAGGGGGCAAAAACATATCGTGAAGCAACGGGATCATACTTCATATCTTTTAAATGCACTTCCGATATGTATTCTTTGATCTCGTTTAGAACCTCGGGTCCGTTCAAAGAGCTCATATGCAAGTTGGCCGTGTCGTACAAAAGAGAAAAATTATCTTTCTCCACCAGGTTGACCAATCGGATATTCTCTTGCGCTGTCAGAGCATTTTCCGACATCACCATGATGTTGTGTGCCTCAGCCAACCGGCACAATCTTTTTAAGTGTTTGACCGTATCCAGAAAATTTTCTTCTGTTTGGATAGCACTCTTTACAAAGGCCGGTACCTGTATTTTGGGGATTCCCATACTTACTGCAATTTCAACAGCCTGTTCGTCCAAAGCGTCAATCTCATATGATTTCGTGACACCATCCCAGGAGGATTTTTGACACAGCTCATTCATTGCAATGGTGGTTATTTCAATATGGTTGTCCTCTGCGTATGACTGTCCTATTTTTCTCGCGGTCTCATCCAGTATGGGTCGACCATCAACATCGCACGCTGTATCAATGGAAACTCCTTCATATCCCAAACAGCGGGCTGTCTCGATTGCCAAAAGAAGATTTGAATGGACACACCACTGACAAATGCCCAATTTATCCATATTCATATGGCTCCCCCCGTTAGTTGGAACACCGAATCTTATCAAAATTCTCCGCGCACAAAAGGGTATCTGCCCAACTCATATAAGCACTCTGATTGTTACCCTTTTGATACAAGTCACAAAATTCTTTCAACTCGTAAATAAAGCCGTTTTCCTCAGAGTCTGCAAATGTATCCGTCACTTCACCGGATTGATTGAAACAAACAGCTTCTCTGCATCTCCAGAAATGTTTCAATAAGATTTTGCCTTTTTCGCCGTAGATCCACAAATCATCATCGGTGGGAGTTTTGATGCTAAAATCTCCGTGAGCCAAAACGCCGCTGGGGAAGGACATAGACATAACCCCTGTCACATCCACTCCAGTATCCCCATAATCCAGTATCCCCGAAGTGGTTTTAGGTTTTTCCCCAACAAGATACAAAATCGTATCTACACAATAACATCCTACATCCATCAGTGCCCCACCATGTAATTGAGGATTAAATCTGTGGTTGCTGAGATCCCCTTCGGAGTAAAATCCAAAAGACGCTGCTATTAATCGAACCTTTCCAATCTTTTCACTGGAAATCCACTCCTTAACCTTGGAAATCGCAGGGAGCCACCTGGTCCACATTCCCTCCACAAAAAGAATATCATGCTTTTCTGCGTAATCTACCACAGGTTTTGCGGAACCGTAAGATGGCGCGAAAGGTTTCTCACACAAAACGGCCTTGTGTTGTTTCATGGCTTTTAAAGCCATCTCCATGTGAAGACCGTTTGGTAAAGCGATGTATACCGCGTCGATATTAGGATCTGCAAGCATTTCATCGTAATCGCCATAGGCCAAATCGCATTGATATGCTTCGCAAAAAGTTTTTGCTTTTTCCAGATTTCTTGACGCGACCGCATACAGAGAAGCACAGTCGCTTTTGTTGATGGCATCAGCCATTTTTCTTGCAATGTTACCTGGTCCGATGATTCCAAATTTCACACTCATACCATTTTCCTCCGTCCTAATCCATGTTCGTGTAAGTGCATCGGGTAATTTCCGCTTTCTCTGTCCCAAAAGACCAGATACAGGGATTTACATAGGAAAATCCAGACGCCATATTGGGATTCCAATCTGCGGTGTCATAGGAATGCGCAAACTTGACATAGTCAGAATTACCTTGTTTTACCCAATAACTTACCGTTCCGTGATCGCAGCGCATTTTCAAGGAAACTGTATCGCTGCTTATCGTTATCTTATCATTTTCCCATTCATATTTCGAGTGCTTAAATAGTTTAATGTATCCATCCGACACAGCTACTCCGCAATTAGCCAAGTCTAAGAATCGATACCCAATCGCGAAACCCGACCGGTTCGTGACATTTCGCAGCTCCACTTCGTATTCATATCGATATCCTTGGGGCATGAAAGCAAATGCAGGACTGTTCCAAGGCACCGTCGCTTCACCGTCGTAATAGACACAGTCGTCCGTAAACGTTAGACGCTTCTCGTTAAACTCTGGATCGAAATTGTAGAACAAACCAAGTTTGCCGTCTTTGGGGCTGATAGAGATCTTTTCTTTTCGGATGTTTTTCTCAAACTGCAGCGATATTTCTTGAACCATATCGTCATCGCCTTTTACAGTGAACCACCCATCTTCTGTCCATGTAACAGGCATCATCAATGCCTGTCTACCTAGATATCGATGAGCATTTCTTATTCCATGATAGATAATATAGGTATCCCCTTGAGGAGTGTCTACCAAGGAACCATGCCCTGTGCTCCACCAACCGTGAGATTTGCTTTTTGTGTGCACGATAGGATTATATGGGGAGATTTCATAAGGTCCCATAGGATGTTTTGCCCGGTACGCCACAACGCAATGACTGGTGGGAGGCCCCATGGTCCCTCCCTGTGCTGTTAGAAAATACACATATCCATTTCGCTTGAAAAACTTCGGCGATTCCGTGCACATTCCTTCAATATCGTACTCATCCGGAATGGGCCAATTTTCGCAAATTCTAACCCCTTCTCCTGTAACAGATAGTCCATCCTCCGCCAAAGGATACATTACGTTTGTGGACATGCAAAGGTACCTCTTCCCCTCTTCATCACACACATGGCCAGGGTCAATTCCTTCCACACCTTTTACGGAAATGGGAGCACTCCAATTCCCCTTTTTAATATCGTCGCAAGTGGTTACCCAAGTACCAAAATCCGGTGAGTAATTATAAATATAATAGATACCGTTGTGCTTGGTCAGTTCAGGAGCCCACGCGGTATACAGGGGCCTCCCCTCCAGAGAAACACCTTCAAAAACATGGTACAGAAATTCCCAATTCACCAAATCTTTAGAATGCCACATGGGCATCAATCTTTTCTTTTCGCCGCAAACGGAGTTCACTAAATAGTAGTCATCCCCGTCTCTCAAGATAGAGGGATCCGCAAAGTCACCGAATAAAATGGGGTTATTATACTGATTCGAAGAGAAATTACATTCGTATTGCTCTTTTTTTGCAGTCATAGTTTTTCATCACCAATCAATTAAAGTTTCGAATGAGAACTCCCAAAGCAAAAAACGGTTTTTGTGATTGTATAAACAACTATCAAAAACCGTTTTGCGTCATTAATACAGGTTCATCTGGAATTCTTTGGGAAATTCATCGGGATATAGTTTCCACACAAATTCCAAAAAAGAAGCCAGCGCAGGTGTATATTGCTCCGTTGTATTCAACTCACCGGTAAACGGATTAAACTGCTGCGTAAAGTTTGCTTTTTTGTCAGCTTTCGTGTAATTTGTCAAAATCGCTTTGATAAACTGATTCATCAAATACTTATGTTCTTCAGTAAATCCATAGTATTCAAACCATCTCAGCGTCCGCAGCGTTAAATGTCCCTGACAAGCGCCAGCCCAATGATTTTCATAGCATTCCGCTTCAAACTGGGGATCACTAGGCGACACAGAAGGCAAAGGATACGCAGTCCAGAATTTTTCTGGATCCAGCACATTTTTCCTGATAATGGCACACGCCAATTCCCGGTCAACCGCATGCTCTTGCAAAACCCGCAAACCAGCGTCTCCCATGATCTTTCTGAAGCTGCCATCCTGGTAAATATCGTAGAACCACATGGTCTCAGGATCGTAGCAGTGCTCATAAATTGCTTGCTTCACTTTCTCTGCCTTTGTTTCCCACATGATCTTTTCTGTCTCTAACCCCAAAATATCCGCCATGTTTGAAAGCGCTATCCGGCCCGAATAAACCGTAGCGGATAAATCAGGGGCGTATAGGGGAAGTTGCGGCAAATCAGGCATTACTTTGGCATCAATCCCAGGACACTCATGGGGCAAATCTCTGGTCCTTTGACTGTTATCATGCCCGGTATCCCAATCACAGTACAACTTGCACAGGTAATACTTCCCGTTCATACGGTACTTTTCAAGCCACCCATCCCATTTGGAACAGCACTCATAGGCCCTCTTCAAAAATTCCATATCCTGGGTGAGCTGATATACCAGCAGAGAAGTGGATGCAATAGGGACCACCATTTGGATTTGACCCCAGTAGATCTTATTTTTGGCTACCACTGCCGGGATCTGTCCGTCCTCTTTTTGGTAGTGGAAAAACAGGTCATGAGAATCCACCAGAACCTGGGGATCAATATTTCGAAAGGCCAAAGCAGACAGCAACCCGCCTTCCAACCAAACACCTTCGTATTGTCCCCCTTCTAAAAGAACAGGTTTGTCATATCCAGGCACATAATCCACATTTGCCTTTATCTCATTCAGCGCTACTTGATACACTTCTTTTAACAAAGAATCCATGATGATTACTCCTTTACGCCGCCCAGGGTCAAGCCTGTGACAAAATATTTTTGCAGGAACGGATACACCAGCAAAATAGGAATGGTCGAAATAACGATCTGCGCTGCGTTGATCGTCTGAGAATTCAGCTTGCTCATCTGCTCCAACTCAGCATTGGTCATGCTCTGCATATTCTCTGGCTTGGTCTGATTTAAGATGATCTGCAAATAGCTTTGTAAGGGATACATGCTCATATCATTCAAATAGATTTGCGCAGAGAACCACTCATTCCAATGATACACAATGCAGAACAGGGTAACGGTCGCAATGGCGGGCAAAGAACACGGGAGATAGATCGAGTATAGGGTTTTCCAGTATCCCGCACCATCGATTCTTGCCGCTTCTTCCAAAGCCGGAGGGATGCCTCTGAAAAAGTTGATCATCACAATCAGATTAAATACGGGCACCGCAGTAGGCAGGATAAGTGCCATAAAATTATTCAGCAGACCCAAGTTCATGATCGTCAAATAGGTGGGGATCAAACCACCAGACACAAGCATCGTGGTCATAAAGAAGGCAATGTAAAATCCTCGTCCGGACAAGCGGCCACTCCCCAGTGACAGCGGAAACGCTGCTGTCACGATCAAAAACATATTGATCGCTGTGCCCAAAACCACTCGGATCACAGAATTGCGTAATGAAGACCAAAACAAAGGGTTATCCATCATTTTCTGGTAGGCGAATGTGGTGATATCTTTTGGGATAATACTGACCGATCCACCGGAAACCGCAGATGCGCTTGATAGCGAGATGGCAAACACATTCAAAAGAGGCAGCAAACACACAAGCACAACGAAAAGCATCAAAATAAAATTGATGACAACAAATATTTTCCTACTCACAGTCTTTTGTTGCATTGTGATCCCTCCCTTTACAGAACTTTATACCCGGTAAGCTTATACGCGAGTTTATACGAACTAACAATCATAATCGTGGAAATCAAGCTCTTAAACAACCCAACTGCCGTTGCCGGAGCAAATTGGAAATCATTTAAGCCCAGGCGGTATACAAACGTATCGATGATATCACCGGTAGAATACACCGCAGGGGAATACAGATTGTACACTTGGTCAAAACCAGCGTTTAAAACATTGCCCATTGACAAAACTCCCAGCAGAATAACTGTCGGCACCAAGCTAGGCAACGTAATGCATAAGGTCTGCTTCCAGCGTCCGGCTCCATCAACCACAGCGGCTTCGTACATGGTGGGATCAATGGCGGTCAGCGCTGCAATATAAATCACCGCTCCGTATCCCATTTCTTTAACCACATCGGAAATTATCACAGTCCAGGGGAAAATCTTTGCGTCGCCCAAGAAGAAAACTGGCTCCATCCCCATGGAAGACAACAGATTGTTTACGATGCCATCGGTAGGTGAAAGTATATTCACCAATAAACCACCCAAAACAACCCATGATAAGAAGTGGGGCAAATAAGTAACTGTCTGAACGAATTTCTTCCATTTCGAATTTCCGATTTCATTTAGCAACAGAGCAAATGTTAAAGGAAAAACGATGTTTAAAATCAGTTTCGTCACTGCGATAAAGAATGTATTAAAGATGACTCCCCAAAAGGACGGAAGGGAAAAAACGTACTGGAAATTCTCCAGCCCCACCCATTCAGAGCCCAGAATACCTTTTCCCGGTGAATAATCTTGAAACGCGATAACTACTCCGAAAATGGGCACATAATGGAAGATGATTAAAATGATAACCGCCGGCAAAAGCATTAAATGAAGAGGCAGCTGTTGTTTGAACCTTGCTTTCATGGATAACTCCTCCCTACCAAAACCCTATGATACAGTAATTGAGTCTAAGCATTACTTATAGCCAAGACTCAATTACGTGAAGCTATATCATTTTTAGGTTGCTTATTATTTCGTCGTCTGATACCATTCGTTCATTTCTTTTACGATATCTTCGCCGCCCAATTTGTACCAGTCCTCAACAAAGGCGTCGAACTCATCCACAGACTTCTGTCCGGTGATGATCTGAACAATGGTCTCATCTCTTAATTTTTCCAGAGTAGACATTTTGTCAATCATCGTATCGGTAGAAGGACCATATGCCATGTTGGAGATCGTGGAATCCTCATACTTAATACGGACAGAGGAAGAACTGTGAGGATCAGCCAAGTTATAGTTCCAGTAGGCATCGTAACCATCTCGGGTCTGGGAACCATTGATGAAGTCTTGCAAATCACTGTATTTTGCGGCGGATTCACCAGTCAGTTCGCCCTCCTCCATAGTGCCGTCCAAAACAGCCTGGATATAATCCAGTCTGGGATTGATATACGGCCACGGGGTGATTAGAGCAAAACCTTGGGGAAGATGATCTTCGGCCACTGCGTAAGTGCGGTACTGCTCCTCTGTCAAATCAGGGCTGAACATATTTTCAAACCAAACGTTGATCAAGGTATAAATGGCCTCAGGATGCTCGGTGTTGGCGTTCACCACGAAGAAGTTATTGGGAGCAGAAGAGGAAGACTGCAACTTAACGGGCTCACCATCAGCAGAGGGTGTTTCCACACACCACCATCTTCCACTCACTTTCTCGGGATCGGCAATATAGGAATTAGCCATTGATCCACCGGCAATCCACCATCTGCTGTAGGTTGCGCCAAGTTTCAAGGCGGTAATATCTTCATCAACTTTTGTTGAGTCTTTCACAATGAACTCCGGGTCGATGGCGCCAGCTTCATACAGCTTTTGCAGGTCAGTCAAAGCAGCTTTCATAGGCTCTGCCTGTACGGTGCCATATACTAATTCCCCATCCTGTTCGTACCAGATATTGGGATATGCATGGTAGGAATTGAAGAACCCTTCCAGAACATGATTGGTTTCCCACAATTCCTTCTTCACAGCCAAACCGTAAGTATCGTCTTTCCCGTTGCCATCAGGATCTTCTTTCGCAAACGCGATAAGTGTATCAATAAGTTCGTCCTGAGTGGTAGGAACCTCTCTGCCCAAGGCCTCCAGCCAGTCGTGGCGCAAGAACAAGAAAGAAGCTCCAGCGGTGGGATCCTCATTTAGTTCAGGCCAAGCATACTCTTTTCCGTCCACCATAACCGCTTCAAAGGGAATGGTGTATTCCTCGGTATACTGCTTGGACAAATCGCTCAAATATTCCTCTTTCATTCCGGTAAGGTCATAAGCGTAACCATTTTCAACCGCAGTATAGAAGTTTGTTTTATTGGATTTCCAAATATCCGGGAGATCCCTGGAGGCGATTCCCAGAGCCACCTTTTGATTGTACTGATCTCCAGAGGCCACCATTTTGTACTCGATTTTAATCCCAGCATCCTCATAGGCTCTGGTCCAGGCGTTGTTTTCCTGGCTGTCCCCTTCCGGATAAACAATATCAGCGCCTCTGTCGATACCGATTGTAATAGTGATAGGCTCATCGCTTTCCGTACCAGTTTCGCTCACTACCGCACTTTCGCTTGTGCCCTCGGATGAATCGCTCGCAGTATTAGTTCCGCAAGCGGCAGTGCTGCAAAGCAATCCAACTAGCAGGACCATGGCCAACAGCTTCTTCATTGAAATACATCCCCTTCTGAAAAGTTTATAAATTCCGTGCTCGATGGCTATATTATACTGTCTATTTCGTTTGTTTTAAATTCCAATATTCTTACATACATTCCACTTTTTTAACCTTTTCTCGCGAGTTGCGCTGTTGTGTCCGCGAATGTTTATCAATTTTAGTTGATTTTGATATATGATTCATTTAAAATGAGCTTTAGTGAAAAGTCTACATTCTGAATCGCTCCTCTGAAAACAGCTTGATAGTGAGATCCAAAAAAGCAGCATATAAAAAAGCTGATGGAATCTCCAGTCCATTGGATTCCATCAGCCCCAGTGACCTACACCCCAAATCAGTGCGCAATGGAGAAATATTATGATCAATCAAAAATACCATTCAATCCGCATAAAATTCATAATATACCTTTCTATTACACTGTTACCCATTATCGCCGGCATTATCCTGATCTATTTTCAGGGAAGTTCCAAGATTTTGCAGACGACTACCTCTAACATAGAGAAAAGGCAGGACAATATTAAAGCCTCTTTGGAAGAGTCTCTCACATCTCTGTATGATTTCCAGATGGACTACACAGTCAATAATGACATCAATTACCTGATCGATATTGCGCCAACCCTTACCACAGAAGAGTTCTATATGAACATTGATGACATTATGCAGCAGATCGAGTTCGTAGAGAACAATAATGTGTGGATCCAGGAGATTCGAATCAATATCCCATCGCTAAATATATCCATACGATCCCACTCCCTTACAAATTATGTATCAAAGACCGACCAAGACATTATCAATACCCAATCCAAAGGAGCACCCTCCTTTTTCACAAAAGAGGGTGTGTTTTGTATTTCTTCCTATTGGCCGGACAGCGAAAACCATGTGAAATACAACATTGTATGTGAGTTGAATAATGGGACGCTTGAGAAATTTATTAAGCCCTATGAAACTGATTCCATCATGGTTTTTGAAAACGTCACAAACTCCATGTTGGCCAGTTCGATCCCTTTATCCCAGGATATTGTCGACCGTATCTCTTCCATCGACTCTTCACATTACGACCAGAAAATGTTTAAAAACGACGGCTATTATATTTACAGGCAAAATTTCTTTTACGAACAGCTGACCTTGTATTCTGTCTTTTCGGAAAATTCGGTCTTATCCCAAATTGAACCTTATCGAAATGTGTTTTTGATCACACTGCTTCTCTCCGTCATTCTGATCGCCATTTACACGAGATTGTTCTCAAAGCTAATAAACGAACCCATCCAACTTCTCTTACAGGCATTTCAATCTTTTAAAAATGATAGCCCCGTGTTTTTTGAAATACCTCCCTATTACAAAAACAACGAGTTTAAGGTTTTGTTCGATGGATATCAGCAAATGCTTATCCGCTTGAATAGATACATCCAGGAAAACTACAATCAAAAAATTCTCGTGCAGCAAATGCATCTCCGGCAGCTACAGGCTCAAATAGACCCGCATTTCTTATATAACTGCTTCACTAACATCTACTCACTCGCCCAATTAGACGATTGCGAAAGTGTGCAGGTCCTCTCAAAAAATCTCTCCAAATTCTATCAGTACGCCATGGAAAACCAAAAAGATGTTGTCACCTTACAGGAAGAGTATGAATTTTGTCTTTTGTACACGGAGATTCAAAACATACGCTTTGAAGATAAAATAACCACTGAAATTTCCCCACTGCCTGAGGGGATTGACCAAATCTCAATTCCACGATTTATCATCCAGCCCATCGTTGAAAACGCGTATAAGCACGCAGATTTCTCCAACACTGACCTGGGAACAGGATTGATTCGAGTTTCCGTAAAATATAGCGATCATATTATTGAAATATCCGTTGACGACAACGGTAATTCCGTAACAGCGGAATCCGTCGACCACATAAACGAATTGCTTGAAACCGAACCAAAGGGAAATGTGAGAAACGGACTGTACAATGTTCAAAAAAGAATTCGATTGTTTTACAAAAACGAAAGCCATCTGGAAGTGTCCCTCAGCAGTCTTGGGGGACTCTGTGTCAGGATTATAATTGTAGTTTCGGAGCATTAAAGGAGCAGTTATGTTAAAGCTACTTATTCTCGATGATGAAAAGATCATAATGGAAGCAATCTATCAATTCATCCTGAAAAATCGCGTAAATGAGTATGAGGTATTTTGCGCGAATGACAGTGCACATGCTCTGTCGATTATGGAGGACAAACGAATTGACATACTAGTTTCCGATATTGAGATGCCAGATATTAGCGGACTGGAATTACACAAAAAAATATCCCAACTATATCCGATGTGCCATACCATATTTTTTACCGCTTTTCCGAAATTCGATTACGCTCATTACTCCAACAAATACAATATCCGTTTAGTGTTAAAATCCGAGGGATTTGACACGCTGCTAAGCACCATCGATTCTGTGTCCTTAAAGATACACAATGATTTGATCGTATCCAATATAAATTATTTGCAGAGCAATTCAGATCATATCATAGAGAAATTACAAAGCCCACTGGTTGAAGAAGGGATGATCCTTCGCAATTTTAAAGAGATCAATCCAAGTTTTGACGAAAACCTTCCGTCATATTTTGTACTATGTCATTTTAATCAGCACACCTCAAATGGAATCCACCCTAAAATGCTTTCCATAATTCGGATCTTTACAAATTATTTTAAAAAGTTTTATGAGATCTATTATACGATAACCTCGTATGACGATGTTTTATTTTGCTTTCAAAATAAAACCGAAAAGGATATTTCGTCTTTTGACGAAGCCATGAAACACATCGACAATACCATAGAATTGCTCCATACCAGTCTGTGTGAGATTTCTGAAACTTCCGTATCAATTGCCGTATCTGAGAAATTTGTGTCTGTACAAGAGATATATTTTCAATACGGCCTCTTAAAGGAGATCTTAGAATCAAATCGCGACGAAAACGGCGTTATTTGCAAAATACACAGTGAAGAAGAATCTGATCGAAAGCTGCTTTTGCTGACACAGCGTATTATTCAAGCTATGCTCAAAAAAGACAACGCGTCTGTGGATCATCATCTCAGCGAATTGATCTCGCTGTGTAATAAACAGCAAGCACCTTTAGAAAGCATCAAGCTAAATGTAAATTACATTATTTCAACCTATATTGAAAAAAATATGCTTTGGAATAACAAGCAGATCTCTCAGAAAATCAACATTTTACTTTCCGCTCCGTTGGAAGACCTCTCATATGAATTTCTGAGTGAAATGCTGCATGCTATCGTTGCTGCGTCAGAGACATCGTCCGATTATTTGACTACTGATAAAACCGTGGTTTTAGAAATAGATAGATTTATTCAGAACAATTATCAAAACGATATCTCCCTTTCCGACATAGCAAAGCATGTTTTCTTAAGCCCCAATTATATTTCTCGAGTATACAAGCAAGAGAAGCACCAAAATATTGTGTCACGAATCCAAGAGGTCAGATTGCAAAAAGCACTGATCCTCTTAACAGGCACAAACATGAAAATTTCTGATATTTCTAATTCTGTTGGATTTTCATCGCCTAGGTATTTTAATACGCTATTTAAGAAGTGGAAGGGTATTACTCCTCTTGAATATCGTCAAGAAAATATATAGTCGCCTTTTTAATTTATTAAAAGCTTTCTAAAAACCAAAAGTCTGTTTTTGGGGGCGATTTTTTTCGCAGCTTTTGCATTCCAATTAGTTTGACGAAGCACGCTAGGATATGTACCGACAAGCCTTTCACGTATTCTATAAAAAAAGGATCTCTATTCACAGTAAAAAGCACTCGTGAATAGAGATCCTTTTTTATAGATCTTCGGACTCGTACAACTGGGTTAACCGTTCATAAAGGCCAGAAACATAAACGCGTCCTCTTTCCTCATCACGGATAATTTCCGATTCGTGGAAAGGAACAAATTCCTCATTGGTAAACAGAGAGTCAATAACATGCTGGAAATGCTATACTGTTCTAAATCACACATCAGCGGCATATAAGTCGCTACCGGTATAAGGAATTTCCCATCTATGTACCCGGCTGCGCCGAGTACGTCGGAATAATCCTCCGTGGCGCAACCTTTAATATACACCTGACACTTCTGTGCAGAGCCGTCCGTAGTAATATAAATCCGTTCAACTATCGAATGAATTAAAGTGAATAAGGTTTCCGGCTGTGTGTCTTTTGCAAATTCTTCAAAAGACAGCAGCCGTTTTTTCATACCGTTCAACTCATGGATGAGGTAATGATTTTCAGATTGTGTATCCTCTATGCGTCGCAGATCAGCCTCCCGCTTAGCAAGGTCATCTGTAAGCACTTTTATATCATCCTGAATAAAGCGTTTGAGGGCATCGTTCGCCTCACGTAAATTGCGCACCTGGGCGGCAATGTCTGCATTTAAGCGTTCAATCGCTTTCTTCGTTTCCTGATATTCTTTTTCACTCTGGTCGGTGCGGATCATGCTGGCAACCCGGTTTTCTAAAAGCTGGCGGTAATAATCCGAATGTTCTTCTTGCAGGCTGGAAAGTGAATGAATAACAAACTCATCCAGCGTGACCCCCTCAACTCCTTTGAACGTACACTCTTTAGCTCTCACCCCAGGGCAAGCATATTTGAAACGGGGCTTCCCATTCGTCCAGCGGTTTGATTCGGACAGAACCCGCAGCCGTTTACCACAAATGGGACAATACATCAAACCAGACAGTAGAGCGTTGGTCTTTCTGTGAGGCCGGTTATATTTTTCGGCAATCTCATCCAGAATATTTTGGGTTTCTATCCACTTGCGGGAACTGATAAAACCTTCGTGGCGGCCTACAGAAACAATCCATTCACTAATGGGCTTTTTGTTGAGGAGCTGGGAAAACTTTGGATTAAAGAAAGTGGAATCTTCATCCTCAACTTTCATCTGGTCGGTCTTGTTATAGGCGGAAAGTCCATGCTGTCCGTCGAACTCGGCTGGATCTCCAAACAAATTCCCGTCATGTTCCAAAAAGTAGTTATAAGAACACTCATCGGCCACACAGTAGATGGGGTTACGCAAGATCAGCCGGATGGTAGAGGTGGTGAATTTTGCACCGTGCTTTGTTTCATACTTTGCGCTGATGAGGTTTGCCGTTTGCAGCAGGGAACGGGTTTCCCAAAAGGTGCGGTAGATTTCCAGCACAATTTCTCGTTCTTCCTGGATGGGTACAAGAAAGCTGACGGCGCTTTTATTTTTTCCACTCCCTGTTGTCACACGCCTGGATGAAAAGCCCGTGGGTGTTTTTCCTCCCAGCCATCGCCCGTCCTTAGCCAATTCCATCAAGTTGTCCTGAATACGTTCAGTAAGGATGTCGCGCTCGAACTCTGCGATGATAGCCAGCACTTGAATAATAATTTTGGATGTGCTGATCCGTGTATTGATATTATTGGAACAAACCAGAAGCGTCACATCATGGCGCTCAAAGTATTCCAGAAGCCGCATAAGATCGGAAGTCTTTCGGCTGATCCGATCCAGCTTGTAACAAGCCACTGCTTTGATTTTCCCCATCTCAATATCTCGGAGAAGCCTCTGAAAGTCAGGCCGGTCGGAATAGTAACCACTTAGGCCCTTATCTTCATACCGGGTGAACTCATAATCTTCTGGTAAGGAAAGCTGATTGACGGCATAATCGGCGCTCTGCTTAAACTGGACGCCGATACTGTCCCCTTTATTTGTAATACGGGATTTCCTTGCATAGATGGCTACCAGCCTATCATCAATACCAGTCTGGATTCTCGCTTTTCGTTTCATATTCAAAATTCCTCCTTTCCAGGGCGGTGGTAAGCCGCCCTTTCCTTCTTTATTATAAGGGTTGGCCTCATTTCTGCTCAAAGGTGCGATTTTCGCTTTTTAAGGCTGAAAGCAGTGCCTTTAATTCTTCCGCGTTAAACTTCTGCAATTCACGGGACAGAAATTCAGCGCGCTTCTCTGCAAACTCGCGCAAAGACTTTTCACTCTCTTTCCCTGTGTGGAATACAATCTCCATAGGCTACACTCCTACTGATCTTTCCGCCTGACTACTTCATAGTCAAAGCCGGGGCGCTGGCTACAATAGGTGCAGATGTCCCGTTTCTGCTGCGCGGGGTTTACCCTCCTCAAATAATAAGAGCCTGTACCATAAAAGTTATTGGCACAGGCCGGGCAAAGGCACATGAT
>UMIN01008598.1_pt1 | contig 33691 bp, 30 predicted proteins | sample 1965811 | NCBI WGS metagenome assembly UMIN01 (sample SAMEA4836123, study PRJEB28245) | human gut metagenome | biome: gut microbiome; material: fecal sample | place: Denmark | collected 2008
ATATAAAGTTAAATATTGTCTAACTTTTTGGGTTCACTTCATCATAACCGTAAGGGCTTTCTGATTTTTAATCTTCGTGATTGAAACGTTCCATATTGATGTTGTCAATGGGATATTTTTTCAAAATTTCCAGCGGATTATCTGTTTTGGATTCTTTACCATAGCGATTGATCATTTCAATGCCTTTTGCATCATGGAGCAAAGAAGCAGCTCCACCGGTACAGCCATGTTTACATGCCATACCTTCGATAAAGTTTGCATCCAGTTTGCCAAAAGATGCCATTTTCATTGCTTTGATACATTCATCAATACCATTGCAGCGTACTGCTTTCACATCCAGATCCAGACCACTCAATTCCAGTGTATGGGCAACACTTTCTGTTACGCCGCCTGTTCTTGCGAAGTTACGACCAAAGGAAGATGCTTCCCCTGCCATTCTGGGTTCCAGACTAGTCAGTTCAATTTCTCTGGCATCGAAAATCGCCTGTAATTCTTCAAATGTGATAACAATATCCACTGCATCTTTCAGGGATTCTCGTTTCATTTCTACTTTTTTCGCTGTACAAGGCCCTACAAATACCACACGAGCTTTCTTATCTTTCGCCTTGATGGCACGGGCTGTGGCAATCATAGGAGAAACAGCAGTGGAAATATGATCTACAAACTGAGAATAGTTCTTTTCTACATAATCTACAAATGCAGGGCAGCAGGAAGATGTTTTCCAGCCTTTTTCTTCCACGGTTTCTGCCAGTTCTTTTGCTTCAAAAGCAGATACCATATCTGCACCGATGGCTGCTTCTACCACATCATAGAAACCAAGTTCCTTGATGCCTGCGTAAACCTGTTCCGTCTTTACGCCCTGGAACTGGCTGGAAACTGCCGGCGCAACAACTGCATATACATGATAGCTTGTGTTGTTCCAGGAGTTTTTCAGCAGATTCAGTACATCCACAACGAAAGATTTATCTACAATGGCACCAAAAGGACACTGATAAATACATGCGCCGCAGGAAATACATTTATCATGGTCGATGACAGCTTTTCTGTTTTCATCCATTTTCACCGCACCTACGGAGCAGGAACGGATACAAGGACGTTTTACTTCACTGATAGCGTTGAAAGGACAAACCTGTTTGCAGCGGCCACATTCGATACAAAGTTCCTGATTGATGTAAGAACGATGATTTACAATGGTGATTGCGCCTCTGGGGCATACTTCCTTACATTTATGTCCCAGACAGCCACGGCAGGCTTCTGTTACAACAAAACGGTCAATGGGACATTCATCACATGCGGAATCCAACACATTGATGACACGATTATCCTTTGTGGGTTCCATTACCAGACGCACACGATCTTCAATGATATGGCGTTCTTTATAAATACAGCAACGGAACAGGGCTTTGGGGCCAGGAATAATCTCCTCTGCGATTTCTCTGACAGAATCAATGGAATTATCCAGATTTCCTAAGAAAAATCGTTTTGCTACTTCCTTGTTTACCAAGTACTTGATGTATTGCACGTTGCTTTCAAAATTATTAATCATACTGCGTTACCTCTTTTCCAAATTTCTTTCCAATCTCATTGGAGCAAATTCGATATAGCACACTGTATACATTTGTATTCGTCATAAAAGAGACACTTTTTCCCTAAGCGACCTCTTTGTACACACATTCCATTTTTTCCCTCTACGCCACTCATTTTAACATAAAATTTGTTCGCATGCAAGCAATTCCCAGGAAGATTAAAGGTAAAATCTTCCAAATTTTCACCCCAAAAATGCATCTAAATTCAGTATTTTTCCCTTCATCATTTTTGCTTCTTCAGCATCATGTGTAGACAGTAAAATCGTACGTCCTTTCGCCTCTTCCAATACCAATTCTATGGCAATTTCTTTTGTTTTATCATCCAATCCGCGGAAAGGCTCATCCAATATCAGAAAATCATAAGGTACCAACAGTGCCCGGCATATAGCTACTCGCCGCTGCATACCGCCGCTGAGGACAGCAACCTCTCGGTCTATCCATTCAGCTAAGCCAAGAACAGACAATATCTGCATCATGCGCTCCTGCTGCAAAGCACCATCGCAGACACTATATAAATTCTGACGGACGGTAAAGCCCGGCAGCAGCCTATCTTCCTGAAAAACAACACTGATCTTCTTGCCTTCCAGACCATTGATGCTGCCTGCATCCGGCTGTTCTAACTCCATAAGCATTCGCAGCAGTGTGGTCTTGCCTCTGCCGGATTTTCCCATCAGACACAGGACTTCGCCGTCTGGAATTTCCATGGAGAAATCAGAAAAAACTGTAAAATCACCATATTTTTTTGTGATATGCTTCATTTCGATCATACTTTTCCGATCCCCCTATTCCTGCGGTCAATGACATCCAAAATCCACAATATGAGTTTTTCAATGAGCAGGCTTACCACAATGATGGTCACAGTCCATGCAAATAAGTCCGGCATCTGCAAATAAATTTTCGCTTCCTGCAACCGTTCTCCAATGGAACCGTCCGGAATGCCAATGACTTCCGCCGCTGTCCCTGCCTTCCAACAAAGCCCCAACCCTACGGCAAAAGCAGAACGAAGGTAAGGAAATACCTGGGGGAAATAAATATATCGTATCTTCTTTTTCACAGACAGGCCAAAAACCTGTCCCATTTCCAATAACTGCGTATCTGTTTGTAATATACCTTGCAAAATATTGGCATACACAATGGGAAACACCATCAGAAATGAAATGAAAACAGACAGACTTCGGGAGGAAAACCAGAACAGTGCCAATATCACAAAAGATGCCACAGGTGTCGTTTTCATCACCGATACCAGAGGTGCCATCAGCTCCCGAAATCTGGTGTATCTTGCCGCTCCAACTGCCGCCAATATTCCCAGCAGAGCCGCCAATCCAAAACCACCTAAAATTCTGCATGCCGAAAAAGCGATGCTCCCCCAGAAAGATGGATCCGGCAAAAGAGTGAAAAGACGCATACTTACAGCAACAGGAGATACCAAAAGTATCTCCTGTCCCAGACACATGCTTCCGATTTGCCAGATCACCAGCCAAAAGAGAATCGCCCATATTTTCATAGAACCTTTACGCACCATGATAGTAGAAACCATCTTCCGGCAGTGCGCCGCCTACTGCTTTGGGATTCTGTGCATAAAGTTCTTCCAGATATCCACCCAGTTTATCCTGCATTTCATCGCCTGTGATGCAGACGATATTGCAGTAAGGCAGAGCTTTTTCTGCTACGGCTGCTTTCAGAATGTCATATTTTTCAATGAGTGCAGCCGCTTCTGCTGTATTGGCGTTCACATAGTCAACAGAAGAAGCATACTGTTCCATGAACAGTTCCACTGCTTCGGGATTTTCTTCCAGGAAATCATTTCGTACAACAACCACACCTGTAATCATACCGCTGGGATTTTCTTTTCCTTCCTGAAGCGCATCCCATTCCGCACTCAGATCCAATGCGATACGCAGATTTTCATTCTGCATCTGCGCTGTTGTTACGAAAGGCTGAGGCAGCATAGCAATGGCAGAGGGATTCGCAGCCAGTGCCGCTACACATTCCGCATGTTCTGTTTTCCATTCGATATTCACGTCTGTTTCAGGATTCAGACCATTTTCTTCCAGAATATAATTCAAACCATATTCCGGCGTAGAACCTTTCCCGGAAGCATAAATTGTTTTTCCTTTCAAATCAGCCACAGACTGTATGGTGTCCCCATCTTCCACAATGTAAATAACACCCAGTGTATTGACTGCCAGTACACTCAAATTCTGTTCCATATTCTGATAGAGAACTGCTGTCAAGTTCGCAGGCAGTGCCGCAATATCCAATTCTCCTTTCACCAGCATGGGGGTCACTTCATCGGGAGAAGCCAGTAATGAAAAATTATAATCATTAGGAGCCGTTGCGCCGCTCCCATCATCTTCCATCATTTTAACCATACCCATGGCTGTTGGGCCTTTCATGGCACCTACATTCACCGCAACAGGGTCTGCTTCTTTTGCGCCGCAGCCAGCCAGCATAGAAACCCCCAGTACCGCAGCCAGCAATAAAGAAATTGCTCTTTTCACATCATATCCCTTCCTTTTCATTCAAAATTTTTATGATTTTGTCCTTATTTTACTCTCATTTTCACAGTTTCTCAAGTTGCTTTTGCAACATTATTCAGAAAATCTCATAAAGACCAAACTGCTTCCACATACTATTTTTCGCACTTTTTTTGTTTACAATTCCGTACAAAACATGCTATACTAAGCCCATTACAAATTGTACTTATTTTCATACAAAGGATGTGCGATATGGAACAACATACAAAAGAACTTTATGAGAGACTACAAACACTAACCCTCCTGCGCCCTTTGCTGCTGGAACCTTTGCTCCAATCATTTTCTGCAATGATGGAATCCATGCTTTCTTTGGCAGATGGAAACAAAACTCCGCTGTCTGCCGCAGTTTCAGCATATTGTGACTTTACATCTGAAATCTATCGTTGTTATGCTGAAAATGAAAGAGAAATTTCTGGTGATTTTTCTCACTGTCTGTACGGACTGCTTTTCCGCACAGAAACCGATTATTTGAAAGCCAAAGTCAGAAAAAAAGAATTATCTCCTTTTCTGGAACAGCAGCTGGACAAAGAACTGGAAATCCTCCAGAATCTATCTCTTCTGACAGCAGAAGAAGTACAAAAATCTTTACAAGACGCGGGATTTACTCATCCTCTGCCCCGCTGGGAAACATCTGTACTGGATTTCCATACAGATTACCGCAAACACTTGGATGCCCTGCCCTATACAGGCTATGGCATATACGCACAATACCATACCTTCCTGTTCCGTCATGGAGCAATCCATCCGGTAAAGCATCCTGACATGCAGACACTGGAAGACCTGACTGGATACGAACGGGAAAGAAATCAAGTACTGCGCAATACACAGGTTTTTGTAGAAGGCGGAACCGCTTCCAATGTATTGCTTTACGGCGACGCAGGCACAGGCAAAAGCACCACAGTAAAATCCATTGCTAATTCCCTGCGAAAACAAGGCTTGCGACTTCTGGAAGTAAAGAAAAACGAGCTTTATGAACTTCCTGACATCTTGGATGAACTTTCCGGCAATCCTCTGAAATTTATTATCTTCATTGATGACCTGAGTTTTTCCAGCAATGATGATAACTTTGCGGCACTGAAAGCCATACTGGAAGGCGGCGTTGCTTCCTGCGGCAAAAATGTACTCATTTATGCCACCAGCAATCGTCGGCATCTGGTAAAAGAAACCATGAAAGAACGACAGGGCGATGAACTTTATCTGAATGACACTTTACAGGAAACTATGAGCCTTGCCGCCCGTTTTGGTCTAACCATCACATTCCAGAAACCCGGAAAAGACGACTACTTATCTATTGTAAAACACCTGGCAAAACAATATGGTGTTTCCATGGACGAAGAAGAACTCTGTATAAAAGCAGAAGCCTTTGCCATCCGCTGCAACGGCAGAAGTCCTCGGACAGCAAAACACTTTATTGAACTGCAAAAGGCTGGAATTTAACGACACAAAACAAAAGGGAAACATTCAAAAATGTTTCCCTTTTTCTTTTATCTTTATTATTTCATGACAGCACCTTTGCTTGCCGCAGAAACGATTCTGCCGTATCTTACCAGCCATCCTCTGGTTACCTTAGGTGCAGGTGCCACATAGGCTTTTCTTCTTTCTTCCAGTTCTTCATCTGTCAGTTTGACATTGATGGATGCGTTCGGGATATCGATTTCGATCAAATCGCCGTCTTTCAACAGACCAATTTCGCCGCCTGCCGCCGCTTCTGGGCAAACATGACCGATGGATGCGCCACGGCTCGCACCAGAGAATCTGCCGTCTGTGATCAGTGCAACGGATTTATCCAGCTTCATACCTGCCAATGCACTGGTAGGATTCAGCATTTCACGCATGCCAGGCCCGCCTTTTGGCCCTTCGTAACGGATCACAACCACATCTCCAGCTTTGATTTCGCCATTATAAATGGCTTCGATAGCAAAACTTTCATCATCGAATACTCTTGCAGGGCCTGTATGGCAAAGCATTTCTTCTGCTACGGCACTGCGTTTGACAACACAGCCTTCTTTCGCGATGTTGCCCCACAGGATAGCGATACCGCCTGTTTCGCTGTAAGGTGTTTCCACAGGACGGATGATTTCCGGATTGCGGTTATATGCGCCTGCAATATTATCGCCCAGTGTATGACTGGTTACTGTCATGCAATTCAGATCCAGCAGTCCTTTTTTAGACAATTCTGCCTGCACCGCGGGAATACCACCCGCCTGCTGCAAGTCTACGATATAAGTATCACCAGCCGGCGCCAGGTGACACAGGTTTGGTACTTTTGCGGAAATTTCATTGAATACATTCAAATCCAGATCTACACCTGCTTCGTTTGCAATAGCAAGAAGGTGCAGTACGCTGTTGGAAGAACATCCCAGCGCCATATCACAGGCAACAGCATTGCGAATAGATGCTTCTGTGATGATATCTCTGGCCTTGATGTCTTTTTCCACCAATTCCATAATTTTCATACCAGCGTGTTTTGCCAACTGCAATCTGCCGCTGTGTACCGCGGGAATAGTACCATTGCCGGGCAGTGCCATACCAATGGCTTCACACAGACAGTTCATGCTGTTTGCAGTGAACATACCAGCGCAGGAACCACAGCCAGGACATGCGTTATTTTCAAATTCATATAATTTGTTATCATCAATAAGCTCTGCTTTTCTAGCACCAACGGCTTCGAACATTTCAGACAGGCTCTTATGGGTATCATCCACAATACCAGGCATCATAGGGCCGCCGGAGCAAACGATGGCAGGCAGATTGATTCTTGCTGCCGCCATAACCATACCAGGAACGATCTTATCACAGTTTGGCACCAATACCAGACCGTCAAAGCAATGTGCCATTGCCATGGTTTCCACGCTGTCCGCAATGAGTTCGCGGCTGGCAAGGCTGTATTTCATACCGATATGCCCCATGGCGATACCGTCACAAACACCAATGGCAGGCACTTCGATGGGGGTGCCGCCAGCCATACGAATACCGGCTTTTACGGCTTCTGCCACTTTATCCAGATGGAAATGTCCGGGAACAATTTCACTATGGGCAGAAACCACGCCAATCAATGGACGATCCAGTTCTTCTTTTGTATACCCCATGGCATAAAACAGGCTGCGCATAGGGGCTTTTTCCACACCTTGTGTTACACTTGCACTTCTCAGATTCTTCATATATGTATGAGGGCACATTCCATATACAGGAAAAGCACCCTATCGGGTGCTTTTCCACGAGGAATTCCCCTTCCTCCTTCTTCTTTACTTTGCTGAACTTTTCTATTCTATTCTTATTTCTTCAGCCAGCTCATCATCTGACGCAGTTCTGCGCCTACATGACACAGCTGGTGATCTGCCTGTACTCTTCTGGATGCCAGGAATTTCGCTTTGCCGCCTGCGTTCATTTCCTGAACGAATGTGCTTGCGAAAGTACCATCCTGAATGTCTGCCAGCAGGCTCTTCATGCCAGCTCTTGCTTCATCTGCGATAACGCGTTTGCCTGCGATATAATCGCCGTATTCCGCTGTATTGGAAATGGAATAACGCATTTTATCAAAGCCGCCTTCATAGATCAGGTCAACAATCAGTTTCATTTCATGAATACATTCAAAGTAAGCCATTTCAGGTTCATAGCCAGCTTCTACCAGTGTTTCGAAACCAGCTTTCATCAGTTCTGTTACGCCGCCGCACAGTACTGCCTGTTCACCAAACAAGTCTGTTTCTGTTTCTTCTTTGAATGTTGTTTCCAGGATACCTGCACGACCTGCGCCGATACCGGAAGCATAAGCCAGTGCGTAGTCTTTTGCTTTGCCGGAAGCATCCTGATAAACAGCGATCAGGCTGGGTACGCCTGCGCCTTCTGTATACAGTTTACGAACAATATGACCAGGGCCTTTGGGCGCGATCATGATAACGTCCAAACCTTTTGCGGGCTGGATCTGGTTGTAGTGAATGTTGAAACCATGGGCGAATGCCAGAATGTCGCCATCTTTCATGTGTTTTGCAACCTGGTTTTTGTAGATTTCAGGTGCCAGTTCGTCAGGTACCAGCATCATAACTACATCGCCTGCTTCTGCAGCTTCTTCGATTTCCATAACTTTCAGACCAGCTGCTTCTGCTTTTGCTGTATGAGCGGAGCCTTTTCTCAGACCAACAACAACATCCATACCACTTTCTTTCAGGTTCTGTGCATGGGCATGGCCCTGGCTGCCAAAACCGATGACAGCAATTGTCTTGCCGTCCAACATCGCCAAATTACAATCCTGATCATAGTACTTTTTAATCATTCGTATCGTCTCCTTTTCTTCCGGGTTTTTCCCGTTTTTTCTTTTGTGACTTTTTTATTCTGCAAGGCCCCGTTCGATGCCTGTGATGCCTGTACGGCAAACTTCAATGATATCATAGCAGGATACCATATCCATAAAGCCGTCCAGTTTCTCAGGAGAGCCTGTCAGTTCAACAATCATACTGTTTTTGGAAAGGTCGATGATCTTTCCTCTATATATATCCACGATTTCGCGTAATGCACTTCTTTCATTTTTATCTGTGCGGATTTTCACCAGCAGCAACTCGCGATATACGCTGTTTTTCATATCCAGCAGATAGATTTCTCGTACCACTTCCAGTTTTTCTGTCTGGGCAATGATCTGATGCAGTACATTTTCATCATTTTCTCCAGTAACTACTGTAATTCTGGTAAGCCCAGGAATATGGGTCTCTGATGCGGTAATGGTGCTGATGTTAAAATTTCTTCTGCCAAACAGGCTGGAAATCCGAGCCAGTACATTGGGCTGGTTATCTACCAGCATACGCACCACCTGACGGGGGGCGTCTTTGTTGACTTTGATCTCTGTCATGCCTATCGCCTCCTCTTTAGTTCAAGATGATGTCTTCCACAGTACCACCATTGGGAATCATAGGCAGTACTTTTTCTTCCTGGTCGATGATGCATTCAATCCATACAGGGCCTTTTTCCTGCAAGGCTGCCGCAAAAGCTTCTTTGAATTCTTCCGGTGTTTCCGCACGGAAGCTCTTTGCGCCGAAGCCTTCTGCCAGCTTCACAAAATCTGTTTTCCGCTGAGGTACTGTCGCGGAATATCGTCTGTCATAGAAAGAACTCTGCCATTGATAAACCATCCCCAACACATGATTGTTCATGATAACGGTGATGATAGGCAGTTCTTCACTGACTGCGGTACAAGCTTCATTTAAGTTCATATGGAAAGAAGCATCGCCTGTGAAGTGGATTACCCGTTTATCCGGGCATCCAACCTGTGCACCAATGGCTGCGCCATAGCCAAACCCCATGGTGCCCAAGCCGCCGCTGGTCAAAAATGCTTTTGTGTTGCGGTGTTTGATAAACTGTGCCGCCCACATTTGATGCTGACCAACATCGGTGACATAGATGGTTTCTTTATCTGTCATATCACAAACGGCGCCAATAATGTCTCTAGGATGCATTTTCGCCGCAGGACACTGGGATGCAATGGAAGCATCTCTCCACACTGCTACCTGTTCCAGCCAAGCTGTACGTTTTTTCTCCTCAACCAGAGGCAGCAGTTTTTCCAAGAAATATTTCACGTCGGAAAGGACGCTCATATCTACGATAACGTTCTTGTTGATTTCGCTCTCATCAATATCAACCTGAACTTTTGTGGCTCTATGGGCAAATTTTTCTGTATTCAGCGCTACGCGGTCTGAAAAACGTGTGCCCAATGCCAATACCAAGTCTGCCTGATCCACTGCTTTATTGGCAGCGACACTGCCATGCATACCGATCATGCCCAAAGAATGGGTATCGTTATAGCCGACAATCCCAACAGCCATCATGGTATAGGCAATGGGAATATCTGCCTTATGGATCAGTTCTGTCAATTCATGTCCAGCATCTGAAGCAGGAACACCACCGCCGCAGTAGATAGTAGGCCGTTCTGCCTGATTGATCATATCCGCGATTTTCTGGATTTCCTCATCTGAAGCTGTGGGCATTGTTACTTTATGTTCTGCCTCCTTCGGTTCAAACTCATAAAGAGCAGCAGAAACATCTTTTGTCACATCCACCAGCACAGGCCCTTTTCTGCCTGTTGCAGCAATGCGGAATGCCTCTCTGACAGCATGTGCCAGATCTTCTATTTTATTAACGAAAAAATTATGTTTTGTAATGGGCATCGTAATGCCTGTGATATATACTTCCTGAAAGGCATCTCTGCCAATCAGGCTGTTTGCTACATTTGATGTAATGGCTACCATGGGAATGCTATCCATAAAAGCTGTTGCAATTCCTGTTACCAGATTGGTAGCCCCAGGGCCGCTTGTGGCAAAAACAACGCCGGTCTTCCCTGTTGCTCTGGCATAACCGTCTGCCGCATGTGCTGCTCCCTGTTCATGGGCTGTCAGCACGTGGCGAATTCGATCGCTGTATTGATATAATGTGTCATAGATATTCAATGCAGCGCCGCCGGGATACCCAAAAACTGTATCCACACCCTGTTCCAGCAGAATCTCCATAATGATCTGCGAACCTGTCATTTTCATGTGGCAGTCCCTCTCTTTCTTTTGTCTTTTGTTGTTTCGTCGTTATTTTTCTTTTGTATTTTTTTTGATACACACCATTATATTACACTTTTTACAAATGTCAATAACTTTTTTTAGCGCAAGTGCATAATAAAATTTTTACACTGTATTTACAAAAATACACTTGACAAATTGTTTTCATTTTAGTACAATGCATATCATTCAAAAGCAGTTCGCTTGCGAAACATTTTTGTTTGTCTGTCTGCGGTCACCTCCATCAGACAGACAAACAAAAACGGACACGGGAACGTCCGTCAATTACAAAAGACTCCAATTCATGGAAGAAAGAAGGTTTGATTATTATGATGATGAAAAATTGCGAAAAGTATGAGGTCGGTTACTTTATGCCGCCTGAACCCTCAATGGAATGGATCAGCAAAGATCATTTGGAAAAAGCACCCGCATGGTGCAGCGTAGATTTAAGAGATGGTAATCAAGCCCTAATCGTTCCCATGAGTCTAAATGAAAAAGTAGAGTTCTTTCGTTTCCTGGTTTCCCTTGGCTTCAAGGAAATCGAGGTTGGCTTTCCCGCCGCATCTGAAACAGAGTATGAATTTTTGCGTACACTGATTGAAAAGGACATGATTCCTGACGATGTCACCGTACAGGTACTGACACAGTCCAGAGAACATATCATCGCAAAAACATTTGAATCTCTGAAAGGTGCCAAAAGAGCCATTGTACATCTGTACAATTCCACTTCTCTTGCACAGCGGGAACAGGTCTTCAAAAAAGACCGCCAGGAAATCATCGACATCGCTGTCAGCGGCGCAAAACTGATGAACGAATACGCAAAGAAAATGCCGGAAACAGAATTCCAGTTTGAATATTCTCCGGAAAGCTTCACCGGCACAGAAATCGACTTTGCAGAAGCCATCTGCAACGCTGTTATCGACATCTGGGAACCTACTCCTGAAAAGAAAGTGATTATCAATCTGCCTGCAACCGTATCCATGTCTATGCCGCATGTTTACGCAGCGCAGATCTCTTATATGTCCCATCACCTGCACAACAGAGAAAACGTAATCCTTTCTCTGCACCCCCACAACGACCGCGGCACTGCCGTAGCCGATGCGGAACTGGGTCTGCTGGCAGGCGGTGACCGTATCGAAGGCACACTGTTCGGCAACGGTGAAAGAACTGGTAACGTTGATATTGTCACACTGGCAATGAACCTGTTCTCTCACGGCGTTGACCCCGAACTGGACTTCAGCAACATGCCGAAAGTCGTAGAAGCTTACGAAAAATATACAGATATGAAAGTGCATCCTCGGCAGCCTTATGGCGGCCAGCTGGTATTTGCTGCTTTCTCCGGTTCTCATCAGGATGCCATCGCCAAAGGTATGAAATACCGCGAAGATAAACACATGCATCGCTGGATGGTGCCCTATCTGCCCATCGACCCTCATGATGTCGGCAGGGAATATGATGCGGACGTTATCCGCATTAACAGCCAGTCCGGCAAAGGCGGTATCGCTTATATTCTGGAACAGAATTACGGCTTCCACATTCCTGTAAAAATGCGTGAAGAAATCGGTTATATGGTTAAAGGTGTCTCCGATCACAGTCATAAGGAACTGTCACCTGCGGAAGTATATGAAACATTCAAGAACGAATATATCAACAAATTCAATCCCATCGACATTACTGATGCAACCTTCCGCAAAAATTCTACCTATAAAGGTGAAGATGGATATACTGTTGACATTCATGTAAACATTGCTGGTACAGAATATTTCTTCACAGCAAGCGGGAACGGTCGTCTGGACGCTGTCAGCAACGCCCTGCGTCAATCCAAGCTTTACAGCTTCGACTATACCTTCGTAACTTACGCAGAACATGCGCTGGAAGCAGAATCCAACTCCCGTGCAGCTGCTTATGTTGCCATTGCTGATGCCAACGGCAAAGTTTACTGGGGCGTAGGTATGCATGAAGATATCATTCTGGCTTCCATCAACGCTTTGGTCAGCGCTATCAACCGTCTGAATCAGGTAAGCCATTTCATCACAAAATAAATAACAAATGAACGAGCAGGGACAGGTGCCGCATGACAGTTTGTCACACCTGTCCCTTTTTGTACACAAAAGGAGCGATTTTTTATGGGAATGACAATGACACAGAAAATATTGGCTGCCCATGCGAGCCTGGATTCCGTTGTTGCTGGACAGCTTATCCGTGCCAATCTGGATATGGTACTGGGGAATGACATCACCTCCCCTGTTGCCATCAATGAATTTGAAAAAGCCGGTTTCTCCGGTGTTTTTGATAAAAGCAATGTTTCTATGGTTATGGATCACTTTACACCCAATAAAGATATCAAAGCGGCGGAACAGTGCAAACAGTGCCGCACATTTGCCAGAAAATTCGATCTGGACAACTTCTATGATGTAGGCAATATGGGTATTGAACATGCCCTCCTGCCGGAAAAAGGTCTGGTAGCCGCTGGGGAATGTATCATCGGCGCAGACTCCCACACCTGCACTTACGGTGCATTGGGCGCTTTCTCTACGGGCGTTGGTTCCACTGACATGGCTGCCGGCATGGCAACAGGTCAGGCTTGGTTCAAAGTGCCTGAAGCCATCAAATTTAACCTGACAGGTACATTACAGAAAAATGTCAGCGGCAAGGACGTGATCCTGCATATCATCGGTATGATTGGCGTTGACGGTGCCCTGTACCGTTCTATGGAATTCATGGGCGAAGGTCTGAAAAGCCTGTCCATGGATGACCGTCTGTGTATTGCCAACATGGCCATTGAAGCCGGCGGCAAAAATGGCATCTTTATGGTAGATGAAATCACAAAAGAATATATGAAGGACAAAGTAAACCGTCCTTACACTGTATATGAACCCGATGCAGACGCAGAATATGTACAGACTTATGACATTGATCTGTCTGCCATCAAACCCACCGTTGCTTTCCCTCACCTGCCGGAAAACACCAAAACCATTGACGAAGTGGGTGACGTTCCTATCCAGCAGGTTGTCATCGGTTCCTGCACAAACGGCAGACTGTCCGATATGAAAACAGCGGCTGAAATTCTGAAGGGACACAAGGTTCATAAAGACGTGAGAGCCATCATCATTCCTGCTACTCAGAAAATTTATCGGGAATGCATCAAAGAAGGTTATCTGGATATTTTTGTAGAAGCCGGATGCGTTGTTTCCACACCTACCTGCGGCCCTTGTCTGGGCGGTCATATGGGTATTCTGGCAGAAGGTGAACGCTGTGTGGCAACGACAAACAGAAACTTCGTTGGACGTATGGGTCACGTGAAATCTGAAGTATATCTGGCGAGCCCTGCCGTTGCGGCAGCATCTGCCATCACAGGCAAAATCAGCAGTCCCGATGAAGTGTAAGGAGGTTTTGAACAATGAAAGCAAACGGACGCGTACACAAGTACGGCGATAATATTGATACAGACGTCATCATTCCCGCAAGACATTTGAACACTGCCAATCACAAAGAACTGGCAAGTCATTGCATGGAAGATATTGATACAGAATTTGTCCACAAAGTAAAAGACGGCGACATCATGGTGGGCGGCTGGAACTTCGGCTGCGGCTCCTCCAGAGAACATGCTCCCATTGCCATCAAGGAATCCGGCATTTCCTGCGTCATTGCCAAAACATTTGCCCGGATTTTCTACCGCAATGCCATCAACATTGGCTTGGCAATTCTGGAATGTGAAGAAGCCAGCGATAAAATCCAGGATGGTGACGAAGTTGCCATTGACTTTGATACCGGCATCATCACAAACGTCACCAGAAACGAAACTTATCAGGCACTACCCTTCCCTGATTTCATCAAAGAAATCATTGCCAAAGGCGGTCTGCTCAATTCCATTCGTTAAGTACAAAAGAGAAAGGGAAATGTCCTATGAAATATAATATTGCTGTCATTCACGGCGACGGTATCGGCCCTGAAGTAGTAGGAGAAGCATTAAAGGTACTGGATACCATCGCCGAGAAATATCATCATGAATTCGTTTATACACCTGTATTGGCAGGCGGATGTGCCATCGACGCCGTAGGAGAATGTCTGCCTCAGGCAACCATTGACGCCTGCAAAGCAGCTGACGCTGTGCTGCTGGGTGCTGTGGGCGGCTGGAAATGGGATACACTGCCCGGTGACAAACGTCCTGAACGGGCTTTGCTGGGACTGCGCAAGGAACTGGAACTCTTTGCCAATATCCGCCCTGCAATGCTCTTTGACGCATTGGCAGATGCTTGTCCACTGAAACCGGAAATCGTGGAAGGCGGACTGGACATCGTTGTAGTACGTGAATTGACTGGCGGCATCTATTTTGGCGAAAGAGGCACCAAAGAAACAGATCTGGGGCCTGCCGCTTACGATGTGGAACAATATGCGGAAGAAGAAGTCAGAAGAATTGCTGTCACAGCCTTTGATATGGCTATGAAACGGAATAAAAAAGTTACCAGTGTAGACAAAGCCAATGTACTGGAAAGCTCTCGTCTGTGGCGAAGAGTCGTAACAGAAGTGGCAAAGGATTATCCGGAAGTTACACTGGAGCATCTTTACATTGACAATGCAGCGATGCAACTAGTACGAAATCCAAAACAGTTTGATGTCATTGTCACAGGCAACATCTTTGGGGATATCCTCTCTGATGAAGCCAGCATGATTACCGGTTCCATCGGCATGTTGCCTTCTGCCAGCCTTGCGAAAGGAAATTTCGGTATGTACGAACCAGTACATGGCTCTGCACCGGATATTGCCGGACAGGACAAAGCAAATCCTCTGGCAACTATCCTTTCTGCTGCCATGATGCTGCGCTACACATTTGGACTTTCCGAAGAAGCGGATGCCATCGAAACAGCTGTCAAAGCCGTTCTGGCAAAAGGATACCGCACACCAGACATTGCAACAGAAGGCACCAAAGTTGTTGGTACCAAAGAAGCTGGTGTATTGGTACGAACAGAAATTGAAAATATGTAATATACAAAAAGTGCAAGACCAACAATATGGGTCTTGCACTTTTTTTGACAATTTTCCGCTAAAATAGAAAATCTTTCAATCAAACGCAGTTAATCTCTTATTTGTGTTTCCATTTCCACTCCAAACAAATAGTATGTCCACTTTGTTACTCCTGGAAATTCATCTTCAGGCATAAAATTCCCTTCAATGTCATAGGAATATCCAAGCCCGACATATTTACCAGAACCTCCATCTTGACATAAATTCGTTCCAATACAAAAGACAGGCTTTTGAAACCTATGCAGTCTGAAATAGTCAACAATACCAACAGCAAACCATAATACAACTGCGCAGACAACAACTGTCACAGCCACAAAAATTTTCTTCTTATACATATAATCACAGTCCCTTGCCGAATTAACTGCCTTTCTTTATGTGCTTAACCAAATCAATCAACAAACGCTTTTTATCGCCTCGTCATTAAAATATGCTTCTATCTGCAAGGACAAAAACAGAAAACCATTTCATATTTCACTTTATCATATCATAATCAAACGAATGTTGTCATCAGTCCCATAGTATCAAATGGCTGATCAGAATAGAAATAACGATGCCAATAAAAATATAATAGCCGAAATTCTTTTTGTTGTAAGAATTCCGGCTATATTTGTTCTCATATGAAAAATTATTTATTCGGGAAGATCAACCGAATCGTTGTACCTTTGTCCACTTCACTTTCCATTTTCACAGTTGCCTGATGGAGCAGCGCACCATGTTTTACAATGGAAAGTCCTAAGCCTGTGCCGTCAATTTCTTTGCTGCGGCTGCGGCTTACACGATAGAACCGTTCAAATACTCTTTCTTGTTCGCCATAAGGAATACCAATTCCTGTATCTGCAACAGTTACGGTAATGTCGTCAGGATGTTTTTCTACTTTCAGTGTAACAGATCCGTTATCTTTGTTATAGCGAATTGCATTGTCACACAGATTATAGATCATTTCTTCCAGCACATGCGGCACCCCTGACAGCACTGCTGATTCTGTTTCGATATGGAAAACAATATTTCTCTGAGCAGCCTGCCCTTCCAGACGTTTTGCCACCGTTTCCGCGATCAAAGCCACATTCACTTCAGTCTTTTCCATGGTTTCCTGGGCTTCATCCAATCTGGAAAGCTGAATGATATCCTGTACCATAGAAATCAGTCTCTGGGCTTCGTCATAAATATTGTTTGCAAAGCGAGGTACATCCTCTGCTTTGACCATACCGTTTTTCATGATTTCCGCAAAACCGGAAATGCTGGTCAAAGGTGTTTTCAGTTCATGAGAAACATTTGCCGTAAATTCACGGCGCAGTTTTTCACGATCTGCCTTTTCTGTGTTATCAAAGAGCAGCAGTACCACGCCTGCTACCAGACCATCTTCTGTGACAGGGTTTGCCAGCAGCTGATAGCTTCTGCTATCACTTTCCATGGTCACTTCTTCATGATTGCCTGCCAGAGCTGCTGTAATGCAGCGTCTGAAACCTTCTGTACGGTTCAAAGCAAATACGTTTTCTTTTTCAGGCACATGGTCTACGCCAAGCAGACGTCTTGCGCCTTTATTACAGGAAAGAACTTCGCCTTTTGCATCCAGAACCAACAGCCCTTCCTGCATATTTTCAGTAATGGTTTCAAATTCACGCTGTCTGCGCTGACGATCCTGCATCTGTTTACTGATGAGCTTATTCTGCACAGCGATACGGCGCAGAAAAGGTGCCATTTCATCATAAATTTCTGCCTGTTCGGGATGTTCCAGATCCACATTTTCCAAAGGTTTCACAATGCTTTTGGATGTTTTGCTTGCCAGGAAGCCTGCCAGGATCAATGCGATCACCAAAACCAGAGCCAACAGCTGTGTCATGGAAAGAAAAATACTTAGCGCACTCAAGCTGGTAACGGACAAACGCAAAATAGTGCCATCACTCAGTTTAATCGCGTAGTTTTCTGTTTTTTCTGCCAATGTGGTGGAGTAACGTGTGCTCTCACCTCTGCCGGTTTTCAAAGCCTCAACGACTTCTTCACGTTCCCCATGATTTTCCATCTGGGAAACATCAGCATAAGAATCAAACAGAACTGTACCATCTGCATCAATCCATGTGATTCTCTGGCTTTGTTTCGGTAACTGTTCCAGATACGAAATTCCTTCCGTTTCCATAGCCTTTGCAATATAGACAGCGTCTGCGTGCATCGCTTCTTTTGTCTGGTCGCTGTTATAATCCCCTACAAAAGCAACCAGAATGAGAGTGGATGCGATTAAAATTAACAGCGATACATTGAATATCGCACGAAAAATCCTTTTTGTCATGGATTGCCTCCAATCTTATACCCAATACCTCGTATGGTTTCAATGTATGTACCGCAATCACCTAATTTTTGCCGCAATGTCCGAATATGCACATCCACGGTTCGGTTTTCCCCATCGAAATCATATCCCCAGATCTGATTGAGAAGTTGATCTCTTGTTAAAACCATGCCCTTGTTTTCCAACAGATAACAAAGCATATCAAACTCTTTTTTTGTCAGTGTAACAGCTTCTCCTTTTACAAAAACTTCATGGCGTTTTCTGTTCACAGTCAAATCGCCAATGACATATCTGCTTTCCTGGGCAGGACGCAGATCTTCTGTTCTGCGCAGCAATGCTTTCACCCTTGCCAGCAGTTCCATCATGCCAAAGGGTTTGGATACATAGTCGTCTGCGCCGCTTTCCAGCCCCATGACTTTGTCATACTCACTGCCTTTTGCTGTCAGCATAATCACAGGAAGTTTTTTTGTATCCTCTCTTTGCCGCAGTTTCTGCAAAATCTGTATGCCATCTTCTTCCGGCAGCATAATATCCAGCAACACCAGATCTGGTTTGCGCTTTTCCAACGCCTCCCAAAACAGAGAAGGTCTATCAAATCCCTCTGCCTCCAGTCCGGCTGTATTGAATGTGTATGCCACCAATTCCCGAATGCTGTTATCATCTTCAACCAGATAAATCATTTCCAGCCTCACTCCTTACATCAGAGAATTTTCATTGATCATCAACTGAAATTTCAATCCCAGTTTTTTTGCTGCTTTTCTGCACAGTGTCATACGTTCCAGAAAAATTTCAAAGTAGTCCATAACGGAACTGTAATGGGTATCAACAGTCAATTTCAGTTTGATGAGCGTATGGGCTTCATTGATTTTCAAGACAGATTTTTCTACGGAATAATTTACTCTGTCATGGATATCAAAGGTTGATTTTTCCTGATTGCGTACACGGGTTCTGCGTACATCCGATTTATCTGCCAAAATCAGCGCTGCGGCAATGGCGTTGACAGGCACACCATGACCTTCATCATGGTTCCCAATGGCTGTCACCACCGTCGCAATATCTTCAGCCGGCATACCCAGTTTATCCAGAATACGGAATGCCATAACGGCACCGCTTTGGGAGTGGTCTACACGATTGACCACGTTGCCGATATCGTGCATGAATCCGGCAATCCGCGCCAATTCCACTTCGTGTTCTGAATATCCCAGTGTTTCCAGAATATACTTTGCTGTTTCTGCCACTCTTGTCACATGGGCAAAGGAATGTTCCGTAAAGCCCAGTGCTGCCAGAGATTCGTCCGCACACTGAATGTAAGTGCGAATATCCGCGTTATTTTTGATATCCTCAAATGTAATCATATTTATTCACCATCCATTTCTCCATGGATGCCTGTAATGGAATATTCAACCCATTCTGCGATGTTGGTAGCATGGTCTGCAACTCTTTCCAGATATTTCGCGATCATCAGCAGATCAATATAAACTTCGCCGTTTGTACCATCTTTTGCAATCTGCTCGATAATTTCACCGCGGATTTTGGAAAACAGATTATCCACAACATCATCATAAGCAATAACGCTGTGTGCCAGTTCCAAATCACCTTTTACGAAAGAGTCTACACCCTGTGTAACCATCTTCACAGCCTCTTCGGACATGGAACGAATATGCAGAGAACTGGAAATTTCCAGCTGTTTATCATGCATCTGATCTGTCAGTTCCACAATATCTGCTGCCTGATCGCCGATTCTTTCCATATCGGAAATCATTTTCAGTGCAGAAGAAATGGTTCTCAAGTCTCTTGCAACGGGCTGCTGCTGAAGCAGCAGACGCATGCACAAAGCCTCAATATCTCTTTCTTTTCGGTCAATTTCACCGTCTTTTTCCAACACAACAGGTACCAAGCTGCGATCCCGATCAAAAAGGGATTTCAATGCCAATGTAATGGCTTCCTCACACAAAGCACCCATGGTAATCAGTTCTACATGCAGCTGTTCCAGCTGTTCATCAAATCTTGTACGCATATCAACCAAACCTCCCCGTAATATAGTCTTCAGTACGTTTGTCCTTAGGCATGGAGAAGATCTGTTCTGTATCTCCATACTCAACAACTTCGCCCAGCAGGAAAAACGCCGTTTTATCAGAAATACGGGCTGCCTGCTGCATATTATGTGTTACCATAATGATAGTGTACTCTTTTTTCAATTCCACCGCAAGTTCTTCGATACGGGAAGTGGAAATAGGGTCAAGGGCAGATGTGGGCTCGTCCATGAGCAGAACTTCCGGCTGAACAGCCAAAGCTCTTGCGATGCAAAGACGCTGCTGCTGACCACCACTCATACCCAGCGCATTTTTCTTCAGACGATCTTTTACTTCATCCCAAATAGCTGCGTCACGCAGTGCTTTTTCTACAATCTCATCCAGTTTCACTTTAGAACGGATGCCGTGTGTTCTGGGGCCATAAGCGACATTATCATAAATGCTCATAGGGAAGGGATTGGGTTTCTGGAAAACCATACCTACACGTTTGCGCAGGTGGTTCAGATCCATGCTGCCATAAATGTCTTCCCCATCCAGCAAAACTTTCCCTGTGATGCGGCAGTCTTCTACCAAGTCATTCATTCTGTTCAGGGATTTCAGCAGTGTAGATTTACCACAGCCGGAAGGCCCGATAAATGCTGTGATATCCCCTTCTGTAATATTCAAATTGATGTTTTTCAAGGCTTTGAAATCGCCATAAAACAAATCCAGATTGGAAATTTCAAATTTATTCATACTCAATCTTTCACTCCTACCTTTTTCGCAATCAATCCAGACAAAGCATTGATACCAATGACAACTACAAGCAGTACAACCGCTGTTGCATACGCCTGATCCATGTACAGACCTTCATTCAGCAGTGCGTACATATGAACTGCCAGTGTACGGCCGGAGGACATGAGACCATCCGCAACCGTTGTGGCTGTACCTGCGGGATACAGTAGTGCAGCTGTTTCACCGACGATTCTGCCGACTGCCAGGATGACACCTGCCAGAATCCCGGGAACCGCAGAAGGAAGTACAATACGGAATACGGTACGCAGCTTGCCTGCACCCAGACCGAAACTGCCTTCACGATACAAGTCAGGCACCGCAATGAGGGCTTCTTCTGTTGTACGCATAATCAAAGGCAAAATCATGATTGCCAGTGTCAGCGCACCACCCAGAATGGTATAGCTCCATTCCAGGAAGATATTAAAGAACAGATAACCAAACAAACCATATACAATGGAAGGAATACCGGACAGTGTTTCTGTTGTGATACGCACAATGGAAACTAGCTTATTCCCACGTTTTGCATATTCTACCAGGTAAATGGCGGAGCAAATACCTACTGGCAGTGCAAACAGCAAAGATAATGCTGTAATAATCAGTGTATTGATGATTGCCGGCATCATGGAAACGTTCTCAGTGGTATATTCCCATTCAAAAAGTTCAGGACTCAGATTGGGAATCCCTTTAATCAGAATATAAGCAATCAGTGCAATCAATACAGTTAATGTAATCACCGCTGAAATCACAACCAGTAAAAACAGGATTGCGGAAAGCGGATGTTTGCGATAGCTTTTCAGTCTCTGTAAAGCTGATTCTTTATTTATTGCTTCCATCAATGATTCCTCCTTTTCAATGCGGAGAAGGACAAGTTAATAATCAAAATGAATACGAACAGGACTACGCCGGTACCCAACAGTGCCTCTCGATGCAGGTCTGTTGCGTAACCCATTTCCATAACGATATTTGCTGTCAATGTACGTACGCCGCTGAAGATGCTCTTTGGCATTACCGCGTTGTTGCCGGCAACCATGATAACCGCCATAGTTTCCCCAATGGCACGGCCAACACCCAAGATAACACCTGCCAAAATCCCCTGCTTTGCCGCAGGCATAACTGCGAAGAATACGCTTCTTTCATGGGTTGCACCCAGTGCCAGAGAACCTTCATAATAAGAATTTGGTACGGCACGAATGGCAGATTCAGATACACCGATAACTGAGGGCAGGATCATAATACCCAGCAAAATGGAGGCAGTCAAGATACCTTTACCATTTGTACCTGTCAAGTCCTGCATGATAGGTACGATTACAACCAAACCAAAGAAACCATATACAATGGAAGGAATCCCCGCAAGCAGAGAAACCGCTGGCTTTACAATTTTATATAATTTATCAGGACAGAATCTTGCAAGAAAAATAGCACACAGAATCCCCATAGGAACACCGATGATAACCGCTCCGGCTGTAACATAAATACTGCCGATGATCATGGGGAAAATTCCATAGATGTTATTGGAGGGTTTCCATGTTTGACCAAACAGGAACTCCGTTATACCGATTTTATGAATTGCAGGCACACCATTGGCAAACAGGAAGATACAGATCAGTGCGACTGCCAGAATGGACATGCACGCTGCCAACAGGAAAACAACTTTCATTACGCCTTCTTTCATTGGTATTTCTCCTCTCCTTTCCTCTTTTCAAAAGTTATGCCGAAAGGATTCTCTTTCGGCATAACACATTCCTTCTCTTTTCACTTTTTCTTTTGTTGATTAAGCAACTTCAGACCAATCTGTTGTTGCACCTGTGAAGATTGCTTTTACTGTATCGCTTGTCATATCGCTTACTGTGTTTTCCTGGTTTACGATCACTGCAATACCATCCATTGCGATAACTGTGGGCTGCAAGCCATTTGCCAGTTCGCTGTCTTTCAGTTCTCTGGAAGCCATACCGATATCACATGTACCTTCTGCTACGGAAGTCATACCTGTTGTGGAGTCGTTCTGCTGTACTTCGATTGTTACGTCGGGGTTCAAAGCGATGTATGCTTCTTTCAGTTTTTCCATAACGGGTGTGATGGAAGAAGAACCTGCAACAACGATTTTGCCGCTCATGCCGGATGCTGTGTAAGCGCCTGCGCTGCCCTGGCTGATGTAACCGTTTTCTTCAACAACTGCCTGACCTTCGTCACTCATGATGAATGTGATAAAGTCGCTTGCTACTTCAGAAACATCTGCTTTTGTTGCGATGTTGAAAGGACGAGCTACTTTGTAAGTACCGTTTTTGATGTTTTCTGCTGTTGCTTCAGCGCCATCAATTTTCAGTGCTTTTACGCTGCCATCCAAAGAACCCAGGGAGATGTAACCGATTGCGTTGGGGTTGCCTGCTACGGTTGTCATCATAACAGCTGTGCTGTTTGTGATTTCCGCCATTTCTGTTGTCATATCAACTTTTTCGCCTGCATCATTTTTTTCTTCGATGCCGAAAAGTTCAATAAAAGCACCTCTTGTACCGGAACCATCTTCTCTGGAAACTACGGAAATGGCACCGCTTGTTGCAGCTGCATCTCCGCCTTCTGCTGTTTCTTCACTACCACCGCCGCAGCCTGTCAGTGCTGCCACAGACATCATCATTGCCAAACCAAGCGCTAAAAATTTCTTCATAATATTTTTCTCTCCTTTTATTTCTTCTTTCCTTGTTTGCAAATTCATAATACAGTTCTTACGTTAAATCAAATATCTTGTTTATGTTAAATCTATGTTAAATTCCAAGTTTTATTCCTGTGAAAAAGTTGACTTTGTTACCACGATATGGTAGCATAAAGCAGCAAATTCAGGTTTTTATGGGGGAGTTTTACAAAACCATTCCAAAAAAAAAACCAAATCTATTTTTTTCTCAGAATTAACATAAACGCATCGGATGATTCCAGAGGATATCAAGGTTTTCTTTCACTTTATAAAAAGAAGAAATGGGATTTTTATCCTAATGTAAAATATTTTACAAAAGTAAGGTGGTTCTTTTTTCTTATGTTAAATAACAGAAGTACACGGGGAGCGCTTCTTTGTATATTCAGCGCAAGCTTATGGGGGGTCACTGGCACAGTGGGACAATTTCTCTTTCAGGAAATGGACGTTTCCTCTAAATGGCTGGCCTCTAATCGTATGTTCGCAGCGGGGATTTTACTTTTACTTTACATTTATTGGCGCAGAGGAAAAGAAATCTTCAGCATTTGGAAAACAAAAAAGATGCGAAGGACATGTTATTGTTCAGTTTGATCGGGATGTTATTCACACAGTATGGTTATTTTCTTGCCATTGGACATTCCAACGCCGCTACGGCAACAGTCCTGCGTATCTTGCCCCTGTTATGATCGTTATTTACATTTCCATACGCTATCATAAAATGCCTTCCTTTTTCGAATTCTTTGCTGTGCTTTGCGCACTGCTCGGAACATTCTTACTGGCAACCCATGGAAATGTAAAAAGCCTTACTATTTCTCCATTGGCATTGTTTTGGGGATTGGTTTCTGCCGTTGCTCTGGCTTTTTATACAGCCTTTCCCAAAAGACTGCTGCAAAAATACGATACTATACTGCTTATTGCCTGGGGGATGTTTATCGGTGGCTTCTGCACCAACTTTGTTGCACCGTTCTGGCGCTTTGAAGGTGTCTTAAATCCATTCTCCATTGGCTGCATCTTATTTGTTATATTCTTTGGTGCCATGTTGCCCTACTTAACATTTCTGTATGGCGTAAAATATATTGGCCCTACCAAATCCAGTCTGCTGGCTTCCGTAGAACCCCTTTCCTCCACAGTAGCCTCTGTTCTTTGGCTCCATACGCATTTTGAGCGGATCGACTACATAGGAATTGGCTGCATCATCGCAACGGTATTCCTTCTTTCTATTCAGCCAAAGAAAAAAGAGCAAACAGCCGTTCAATAAAAAAAGCCTGAAATTCTTAAATAAGAATCTCAGGCTTTTCCATTATTCCATCAATTATTTATAGCGATGCAGAACATGGTCTACAATACCAACAATCTTTCCGCCTTCCAGATATACACGAGGCACTCTCTTTGTGATTACACAAGTTAATTCATAGTTGATGGTATGCAGTTTATTTGCCAGTTCTTCGATAGGAAGCACTTCGTCGCCCTGTTTACCGAATACAACTACTTCATCACCCATTTTTACATCGGGAATATCTGTTACATCCAGCATACACTGGTCCATGCAGATTCTGCCTACAACAGGAGCAAATTTGCCGTTTACCAGCATTCTTGCATCGTTGGACAGATTTCTGTTATAACCGTCTGCATAACCAATAGGTACTGTTGCGATCACTCTATCTGTTTCTGCTGTATAAGTTCTGCCGTAAGACAGCTGAGAACCTGCTGGAACATGTTTTACCAGACCGATCGTTGTTTTCAATGTCATCAAAGGTTTCAGATCAATTCTGCCTTCGCATTCATCAGAAGGAAGCATACCGTATGTAATGATGCCGGAACGGCACATATCCAGATGTTTTTCAGGATAAGAAATGATGGTAGCACTGTTTGCACAATGACGCAGACCAATATCTACGCCTACTTCTTTCAGTGCGTCTGTCATTTTCATGAAACGATGGAACTGCATATCTGTAAACGCAGGGTTATCGCCCTGATATGCATCTGCAACGGCGTGGTGGGTAAAGATACCTGTAATATGGATATTGGGCATTTTGCTCACTTCAATGATTTCTTTCAGGGATTCTTCGAAATTTTCATCGTCTGTCTGGAAACCAACGCGTGTCATACCTGTATCCAGTTTGATATGACCATCTACAACAACACCAGCTTTTTCTGCCGCTGCCTGAAGGGCTTTGCAGTATTCCATGCCGATCAGCGCCTGTGTGATCTTCTGTTCTGCAAGAATATTTGCACAGTCAACAGGAGTATATCCTAAAATCAGAATGGGCTTTGTAATGCCTTCTGTACGCAGGCTCATACCTTCTTCGATATTAGAAACACCAAACCAGTCAAAACCTGCCGCGTCCAGTTTACGGGCTATAAAACCATCGCCATGACCATAACAATCGGCTTTGACGATACCCATAACTTTCTGACCATCTTTCATTTTTGCTTTGATGCTTTTGATATTATAATCCAGCGCATCCAAGTCAATTTCTGCCCAAGTTCTTCTAATAAAATCCATCTTCATACGCTTCCTTTCTGAATTGTCTGTTAAACAAAGACAAACGTTTTTGTTTCAGCATGTACATTATAACATACAATGTATTTTTTTGCAATAATGGACTAAATTATTTATTGATGTATGACAACTTTTAGGCAAAATTAACAGAAAATTAACTTACGCAAGGTAAAAACGTGAGAACAGCTCAAAGACACTTTGCAGGCCTTCGTCCACATCTGCCACATGGTCTGCATCCCCTACAACGGCATAAGAAAGTCTTTCATCCATCAAAGCCATAGCGATTTCACCAGCAGAAACAGGCTCAGAACCACACGCCAGAATCAGATGATCTGCCGTCACAAAAAATGGCTGACTACCAATGGAAATCATAACCTTTTTACCATCAAAAGCAGTCACTTTTGTATCACACATAGTCTGAACGCCCGCTTGCTTCAAACTATTGAGCAAAGGTCTTGCCATAGCCCCCAGTTCCGTTCCCATACGACTGTTTTCTTCCAAAATCTTGATTTTCGCTTCTGGCAGTTTTTCCACCAAAAATTCTGCTACTTCCAAACCTAAAGAACTACCACCTACAATGACGATCTGCCCTTCTCCATAAGGTTTCAGTGCTTCTGCGTCCATTTGCAACACATCCTGTGCCAACGCATAAGTCGTGGTATCCAGACCTTCTATTTGAGGAATCACAGGCTCACTGCCCATTGCCAACACTGTGAGATATGGTTTCTTTTCCATAACAAAATCCACATCGGCTTCTTTTCCAAGGATGATATTCACACCCAATTCCTTCAGCGTATGTTCCAGATAAGAAACGAAAGTACCGATTTCTTCTTTTCTAGGAGGCAGTTTTGCTAAATTCAGCTGACCGCCCAGCTGATCTTCCTTACAAACCAAAGTTGTCAAGAAGCCACGTTCTGCCGACTTTTTCGCTGCATACATCCCTGCGGGGCCGCCGCCAATGACAATGACTTCTTTCCTGGTAGCGATTTTCCGACGCTGATTTTCCATATATTCATTGCCTGCTTCGGGACAGAAAGCGCAGTGCAGTTCTTTTCCCTTCAAAACATCCATAATACAGTGATTGCAAGCCTGGCAAGGATTAAACATTTCCTGTTTCTGCAATTTTTCCACATAATGAGCATCTGCCAGAAAAGCTCTTGCGGAACCAACAAAGTCGCACATACCTTCTTCCAAAATCCGTTTTGCTGTTTCTGCGTCCTGAATACGGTTGCATGCAATGACAGGCACAGAAGTATATTTTTTCACAGCTCCTGCCAAAGGTGCATAAGCCCCTTTGGATACATAGAAGGAAATCTGTTCCACAGGGGATTCATGCCAACCACCTGTTACTGTAATGGCATCAATGAATCCTTCTTGTTCCGCTTTTCTGCAAAAAACAATGGTATCTGTCAGTTCATAACCGCCATCCAACATCTGGGCTCCAGAAACTTTTATCAAAACGGGATAATCTCCAACAGATTCTCTCACTGCCTGCAAAACTTCCAAAGGATACGTCATTCCTTTGTCTTCTTCCATACCATATTTGTCTTTCCGCAAATTGGTGATAGGTGACAGGAATTCAGAGAGCAAATATCCTGCGGAAGCACTGATTTCCACTGCATTTACACCATTTTCTTTACAAAAAGCCGCTGCTTTGGCAAAATCCGCTTTTGTTTGCAGCAAATCTTCCTCTGTCATTTCCTGAGGTTCTTCACGGAAAATGGGTGAAGCAACTGCAGATGGTGCCAGAAGCGGCTTTTCTCCATGATTTTTTCTGCTTTCGTTTCTGCCGCAATGGAATAACTGCACAATCAATTTACAATCATATTGGTGCAGACGTTCAGCCAATGTTTGCAAGCTATTTCCATCTAATGTATCTGCATGATACATACCTTTCAATGCGCCTGCATCATTTACACCCAAAACCATGGTGACTGCTGCTGCGCCGCCCTTTGCGCGTTCTTCGTAAAAAGCATATTCTCGTTCTGTCAATGCATCGCCTTCGGCGAAACCTGTATGCATAGCCAGCATGATCCAGCGATTTTTCAATTCCAAATTTCTAATTTTAGCGGATGAAAACTGCATTTCAAATCCTCCTTTATCCATAAAAAATTCATACCATTCTTTTCTTTTCAGCATACCACAGAACACTCCTTTTTACCATAAAAAAAGGAACTCTCTTACGAGAGTTCCTTATGTTCCATTATGCAGAAATAAAGGAATTAGCAGCTTTCTTTCATTTCTTTCAGACCCATCAAACCTTCTGCAAACAGTTTTGCATCCATCAGTTTGATTTCGCCGTTAGCATCTCTGTCAACGATGGGTTCGAAATCCATCATATCCAGGATCTGTGTCTGCAGGTCGATACCAGGAGCGATTTCTGTCAGGTGCATACCATCTTCTTTCAGCTGGAATACGCATCTTTCTGTGATGTACATAACTTCCTGTTTGTTCTGCAGAGCGATATCGCCGTTGAATGTGATCTGTTCAATGTCTTTCAGGAATTTTTTCTGTTTACCTTCCTGAGCGATAATTACTTTACCATCTTCAACTTTTACTTTCAGGCCGCCGGCTGTGAAAGTACCGCAGAAGAATACTTTGTGTGTATTCTGAGTGATGTTGATGAAGCCGCCACAACCAGCGATTCTAGGACCGAATCTGGAAACGTTGATGTTACCATGGCCGTCACATTCTGCCAGACCCACGTAGCACAGATCCAGACCGCCGCCATCATAGAAGTCGAACTGATAACCCTGATCCAGCAGAGCGTCTGCGTTGTAAGCAGAACCGAATCTGATGCCGCCAGCGGGAACGCCGCCAACAGCGCCGCCTTCTACTGTCAGTGTCATGAAGTCGCCGATACCTTCTTCGTTAGCAACAGATGCAACATATTCAGGAGCACCTACGCCCAGGTTAACTGCAACGTCTTTTTCCAGTTCCATTGCACCACGACGACCAATGATCTTTTTAGCGCTCAGAGGCAGGGGTTCGGGAGCAACGTCAGGCATACGTTTTTCACCGGACAGAGTAGGATCGTATTCGCAATCAAATGTCTGCTGATGATCTGCGGAGTCAGCTACTACTACGTAGTCAACATAGATACCAGGAACTTTAACCAGTCTAGGATCCAGAGTACCAGCTTTCACAACTCTTTCTACCTGAACGATAACGATACCGCCGCTGTTTTTAACAGCCTGGCATACGGATGTACCTTCCAGAGGAGATACTTCTTTTTCGAAGGAGATGTTACCGCTTTCGTCTGCATATGTACCTCTGATCATAGCTACATGAATAGGGAATGCAGGGTAGAACAGGTAATCCTGACCTTTGATGTTAACCAGTTCGATGATATCTTCTTTTGTGATATCGTTTACTTTACCGCCGCCGTTTCTGGGGTCGATGAAAGTACCCAGACCAACTTTTGTGAAAGTACCGGGTTTATGAGCAGCGATATCTCTGAACAGGTGGCACAGAGCACCCTGAGATACGTTGTAAGCTTCCATTTTGTTTTCCAGAGCCATTTTTACCAGAGCGGGAACTGTTGCCCAGTGACCTGCGATATATCTTTTCAGCATGCCTTCGTGAGCATAGTGTTCAGCGCCACGGCCGTCTTTGTTACCCTGAGAACCGCAGTATACATATGTCAGGTTGTTGGGTTCGCCTGTTTCCAGGAATCTTTTTTCAACTGCTTTGTTCAGTGCTTCAGGAATAGCACTTGCAACGAAACCGCTGGTAGTAATGGTATCACCATTTTTTACAAGTTTAGCTGCTTCATCAGCAGTAATAATTTTAACTTTTCTCATCGTTAAAATCCTCCTAAATCTCTTTTGCATAATTCTAAGACACTGGGGCAGACCACTGCCCCAGTGTCAAAGGGTTCAAATTACTTATTTTTTTCGAAATCGATGTAAATTACATCATTTCAACGAAGGACTGCAGTCTTGTCTTAACCTGTTCGAAGGATGTAACTTCCTGGTCAACTTCGATCATCAGGTTCTTAACGCCTCTTTCTTCGAATTCTCTGTACATTACAGGGTAATCCCATTCTTCGGGATCACAGAATTTCATCTGAGCGATGATAACTGCGTCTGCGCCTGTCTGAGCCATTTTGTTCATCAGCATTTTGCCACGGCCTTTTTTGGTGTCTGTTGCAACGGAGCAACCATACATCTGCTGCCATGCTTTAGCCATTCTGTACAGAGGACCTTCTTCGCCATCCAGAACGTCTACACGGATCTGTCTGGATTCCTGAGCCAGGTCGTCATCTACGATAGCCAGACCGAATTCGTTGAAGATGTCAAGCAGTTCGTTGGGTTCCAGCAGGATACCAGCAACAACAACTTTTTTACCTGTCCAAGGCTGAACGGGCATAGCTTTTACTTCAGCGATCAGTTCTTTAACCAGTTCTGTGTGTTTTTCTTTCAGCATGAACTGTCTAGCTTTGAATACAGCGTGACGGCTAACAGCGTCGATTACCTGAGGGTATTCAGCTGCTACTTTAACGAATTCACGCATAACCTGTCTGTTTTCGTTGTAGATAGCGATGGATCTTTCCAGAGCTGCGTTTGTGATTGTAACGCCCAGGTAGTGTTCCAGCTGAGCTTTAACCAGTTCGTATTCTTTTACCAAGAATGTGTTAGCTGCTTCCAGGCCTCTGTTCTGAGGATGTGTGAATACGATAACAGGGGATGTGCCTTTCCATTTCTGGCTCAGGCATTTCAGAGTGTCACAAGGTACGGAGAACAGTACAGCTGCCAGGTCATCATAAGCACCTTCGCACTGCAGTTCCATAACCTGCTGCATAATGGAACAAGCAAAAGGAGGCAGATATGTACGAGCTTTGGAAATTGTTTTGCCCTGTGCGCCCCAGATACCCATAGGCAGGTAGCCTGTTGCATGAACCATTTCTTCAGGAGCGTAGATAGGCATGATACCTACAGCGCCTTTACCGGTTTCTGCTTTATAGTCATCCATTGCTTTTTTGGGATTTGCTGCAATGTCTTTCAATTGAGATAAGATAGCTTCAACTTTACTCATTGTTTTCTCCTCCTTATTCTGCTGCTACGTTAGCTTCCATCATTTCAACCAGAGCCTGAACACGAGTTTCATACTGTGCAGGAGAGTATACACGAGGGTCTGTCTGGTCGCCGTCAAAGCTTACATAAGGCAGGCCGTTCTTTTCTTTGATTACTTCAGCTGTTTCAACGTTCAGGAAGCTCATCAGCTTACAGCTTCTGTTCAGGTGGTAAACAACACCGTCAACCTGACCATGTTCCATCAGTTTCATCAGCACGTCTGCTTTGTTGCTCAGGCATGTGTTGATGTATGTTCTTGTGTAAGCTTCTGCCATGGAGTGCAGGGATTCATCGTTTGCATCATATGTCAGATCCCAGATTGCAGGGTAAGCGGAACCTGTCATGATTGTACCCATGTTTTTCAGAGTCTTGAATGTGTGACCCAGGTGAGGCCATACAGCGATACCTTCCCACTGGATACGTGTTTTTTCTGCGCCTTTGAATGCGTAGATACCTGCTTTCAAGTTTTCTTCCAGTTCGTCAGCGAAAGCTTTGAATGTGATTTCAGCATAGTCCAGAGAACGGCATGCTACGATCAGAGCCATGTAGTTGAACAGGTCGAAACCATTCAGAGGAGAGGGTTTATATTTTGTGAAGTCAGCGATTCTGTTCCACTGATATACGGAACGCTGTGTCTGGTTTTTAACTTCCTGGAATTTCTTCCAATCGAAAGGTCTGCCACAGATTACTTCCAGCTGAGAAATAGCATTTCTGAATTCGTCAGCGATATATGCTTTTGCATATTCAGGAATAGGCATTGTGTGGTTGAAAGGTACGTCGATTACGATGCAGGGAATATCCAGTTCTACTGCAAGGTTTTCATACCATTTCAGCAGTGTGTTACAAATGTTGTTACATGTGATAACCAGATCGGGCAGAGGAACTCTAGCTGCGGGAGAGTTAACCAGAACTTCAGGTTCTACACCTGTGATTGCAGCTTCTTTCAAGCATTCCATGTAACCCATGTTTACTCTACCATAAGAACAGCAGTCGATGTTGTAGCCTTTTCTTTCTGCTACATCCAGCATATCCATAGCGCCTTTTCTAGCACCGATACCAGCTGCATGTGTTTCGGGATAAACCATAGCGATGCCCATGGTTACGCAGAATTCCGGAGGAGCTACAGAAGCAGACCAACATACCAGGTCGCCTCTTTCTTTTGCTTCTCTAGCGTCCTGATCGGCTTTGTTCTGATAGTAGCCTAACAATTGTTTTGCTTTCATGCCTTGTGTTAAACTCATTCTAATCCCTCTTTCTTATTTTTTTTGAGCCGCTTCGTATGCAAACAGTGCTGCACCGAGCGCGCCTGTTGTTTGTGGGTTTGGAGCCACAATTACGTCTGTTTTCAATACGCTTGCAACCGCTCTTACAACGCCGGCATTCTGGGCAACGCCGCCAGTCATGACAACGTCTTTTTCCAGGCCGCCTCTGTAAGCAAGGCCACATGCTCTGCTGGCTACGGACAAATGAACGCCCTTGATGATGTTATTTCTGCTTACGCCGTTGGACAGCTGGGAAATAACTTCAGATTCCGCAAATACGGTACAGGTGCTGCTGATAGGAGCAGTATCTGTTGCCTGTGCGTCAAGGTCTGCCATTTGATCCAGTGTCGTTTCCAAAACTCTGGACATAACTTCCAGGAAACGACCCGTACCTGCTGCACATTTATCATTCATAAAAAACTGCCGAATGCCACCTTTGCTGTCCAGTCTGATTGCTTTCGCATCCTGACCGCCGATATCAATGATGGTGCGTGCAGTGGGTATCAAGTGATAAATACCTTTTGCATGGCAGCTGATTTCGCTGATCTGTTTGTCAGCGCCTTCAAAAGCGAATCTGCCATAGCCGGTTACAACCAAATAAGAGATGTCTTCTCTGGTCAGGCCACTTACTTTGTAAGCCTGTTCCAAAGCTCTCTGGGGACCCGAAGAACCTGTTCCGACCTGAACAACTTCTGCGGCCACAACGTCTTTCCCATCTTTCAGGATAACAACCTTGGAAGAAGCGGAACCAACGTCAACACCCATTGTGTACATGTTTTGTCCTCCTTTGATCTATATATTTGACCATGCGATAAAAACAAAATGAAATGTAATTTTTTTGTCAACCATTGCTCTTCCCCGTTTTGATGAGCAACTTCATGATTGTGTTACCAATCACATTACAAAAAACCTATATTTACATATAAGTTTTCGTCGTTTTGCAATGCAGATGGCTTATTTCACTCCCTGCATTTGTCTTGATTATAACATCTTTACTTTTTGATTGCAACCATATTGTTAAAAATTTATTATATTTTTTCAAAAATCAAACAAAAAAACGGCACACCTGCAAAAATGCTGGATTCTGTATACAATTTAGTTCTCTTTTCTATTTTTTCCTTCCACTTTTTGTAAAAATTCGTGTGATTTTTTTAAAATCTTCTCTAATTTTTAGCAAAACAGCAGAGGAATCCTAACATTTTTCCGAATGATGGAAATGTCAGAGTGTATACACTTTCCATGCAAAATTGCTTTGTATACGAATTATTTGTATTCCAAATCCTTCTAAAACACTAGAATTTGTTAAATTATCTGCAAAAATCAGCCTGTGCAAAAATCAGAATATGACCAATTCTTTCACAAAATCAAAACCACTAGTTAACTAGTGGTTTGAACAACCCCT
>UMIN01011204.1_pt1 | contig 33410 bp, 43 predicted proteins | sample 1965811 | NCBI WGS metagenome assembly UMIN01 (sample SAMEA4836123, study PRJEB28245) | human gut metagenome | biome: gut microbiome; material: fecal sample | place: Denmark | collected 2008
AAGCAGCTTTGGAAGCTGGCAGAGGAGTGCGGCGAGCTGGTTCAGGCATTGAGCAAGTATACATTGACAGGAGATAAGCGCCCTGTGATCGAAGAGATCGCGGATGTAAAGAATGTGGCTCCGCAGGTGGAATATTTGCTAGGGATTGAGGATGATGTGGAGCCGATGATGGAGTATAAGCTTGACCGGACGATCAAAGAAGTAGAAGAGCAGCAGAAAAAAATGGATTATCGGGAGCGGATGATGCGGACGTTTTTGGGAGGTAACTGTGACAGACAGAGAAGTAATCGAAAGCTTTAATAATGCATGGAGAGCGCTGTGCAGGCAATACAAAGAATATCCACGGGCAGATATCCAAAGTGCACTGAATATGCTTGGCAGGATAATTGGAGAAGTAGAAAGTGAAGTGGAGAAATCCCACAGGGAAGGACAGATTACTTTGGAGGAATGGATAGAGATGTTGAATGAAAGATTGGAGGACTAACATGCAGGAATTAGAGAAGATTCTGGAAGAGATAAAAGTATCATCAGTATATGCAGTAGTAGCAGATGGGTATGGCGCCATGTGTGTTTCGATAGGAACAATAGAGTGTATCATCCGCAAGCATATGAATGATGGTAACGACATAAATGTCGCTGCCAAAGATGATGGCTGGATTCCGGTGGAACGTGAGTTGCCGAAAGATGACAAATATTTTCTTTTATCATTTTCGAATTCTAGTCTTCCAATGGTTGGAAGATACGATAGAGACGAAGAAGGGGGCGGGGCATTTTATCTGGGTGATTGCGATGAACAGGATACTTGCATTGCCAATGATTTATACGTTAATGCTTGGCAGCCTCTCCCAGAGCCATACCGCCCGGAAAGGAGAAAAGATGAATCATGAAAAAATCCCAGACCCTACCGCCGATCAGGCGATCGCGAAAGCAGACAGGCAGCGCCGCCTGGAAGAGAAGCACGGGATAAAGGTAGGGGAAACTATTTACATAACCGAAACGACTATGGAAGGAGAGCACGGCAAAAAGACCGTGAGAAAAATCAAAGTGAAAGTCGCTGGGGTATATAAGCATCACGTCCGCCTGTTATTCCCTGGCGGATACTGTGAGTGCTATACTTGGTGGGCGTTCCGGCAGATGAGGGGGTGAGGGGCAATAGACCTGAAGGAAGAGAATGAAAAGAAAAAGGAGTATCTCTGGGGATACCAGCGGGCCAAGCGGCAGCTGGAAAGACTGAATGAGGAACTTCTGGAACTGAAATGGGAAAAGCGGTATCCCGCGGTGATTCAGGATGGGATGCCGCATGGTTCCGGCGGAGGCGATCTGTCTGGGTATGCGGCTAGGATGGATGAGCTGGAGAGAAAGATCATAAAAGCTCGGTATAAACGGATACAGATCCTTAAAGAGATCCGAGATCATATTGAGCGAATGGAAGATGAAAATGAGAAGGATGTACTTGTGTACCGATACATACGGAACATGAAGTGGGAGGATATTGCGGTGAAGATGAACTACAGGAGGCAGCATGTACTTAGAATTCATGGAAAAGCTCTCATAAATTTTAAGATGTGACTGAATGTGACTACTGATCTGTGTTATAGTGTAAACAGCAGAAATGCAAAAATCCTTGACAATGTAGTTGCCGGTGTGTCAAAGCCCGGCGGCCGGTTTTCTCCCCTTATAGAAATGCCCTGTAGAAATACAGGGTGTTTTTTGTAAAAAGATATAAAAACTATTGATATATGGTGCACGATATAGTATTATATACTTGTAGGGAGGAGGTGAAACTATCATGCGTTTCATCAAAAACCTTACAGAAACAGCAAAAGAGCTTCAAAAGTTGCTGGAACAACTAGAGAAGCTCGTGATCAAGCTGATATCCATTGTCGGATGGATATACATATTGATTAAGTTGTTTGAGTAAGGGAAGGGGCTTCGGCCCCTCACCTTCCTACTGATAATATACCATATGCAAAAGGGGAAAGCAAGATGAATAAAGAGATAAAGGAACTAGTAAAGAATTGTGGAAAACTGGTATTTCATGTGTTGATTCTAATGGGATTAATCGCTTTCCTGATTGCTGTGATTGTGAGGTGCTTTTAATGCCAATAGGAAATCCTAAACCACAGACAGTTGCCACACGAAAATACGAAGAGAAGGCCGGTTGGATGTCAAAGTCATATAAACTAAAAAGAAAAATAGTAGAGGATTTTGCGCAGGCTTGTGACAAAGCGGATGTCAGCCAAGCAGGACAGCTCATGAAGATGATGCAGCAGTTCATTGACGAAGTAAATAACCAATAAAAGGAGGCACTCAGAGTGATCTGGGTGCTTTTCTTATGCAGTAAAGGAGGTGAGCCTGAATGACGAAAAAACAGAAGAGATTTGTAGAAGAGTATCTGATTGACCTGAATGCCACTCAGGCCGCCATCAGGGCAGGATATAGTCCAGATACAGCAGGCTCGATCGGTGGGGAAAACCTTAGAAAACCTGAAATCAAAAGCAGAATAGATAAAGCCATGGCGGAGAGATCTCGCCGAACCGGCATTAATCAAGACCGAGTCTTGCAGGAGTTGGCACGAATTGGTTTTGCAAAGATCACGGATGTTCTTGACCCAGAGACAGCGAAGATCAAACAGGACGCGTCTGACGATGATCTTGCCTGCATCCAGTCAATTAAGATCAAACCGAATGAGTTCGGAACGGAAAGAGAGGTAAAGTTGTACGATAAGCGGGCGGCCCTGGTAGACATCGGCAAGCATCTGGGAATGTGGAACAAGGATCTCGGGGGAGCTGCCGAGAATGAAGGAGTTGTGATTGTAAATGACGTGCCAAACGACAGTTAAGATATCGGAGCTTATTATTCCAAAGTACCAGCGTATTTTCAACAATCGAAATATCCGGCACATTATTTTGACTTCCGGCCGCGCGGGAACAAAATCCAGTTTTGCGGCGATTCTGGCAGATTATCGGCTTGTGAGTGATGCCCATGGGTCCGTGGTATGTCTGCGCAAACACCACAATAAGCTGCGAAAAACGGTGTATAAGGAGATGCTTCGAGGAATCAACCGTTTGAAGATTCCGAAGAAAGAATTTGACATTACGAAGTCGCCTATGGAAATCCGGTACCGGAGGACGGGGGCGACGATTTACTTTTCCGGGTCTGACGGCATCGACGATACGAAAGGCATCATTGATGAGGACAAACCGATTAAGTTGGTGATTTTGGATGAGCTGACAGAGTTTTTTGAGGATGGAGAAGGGGAAGATGAACTGCAGAACATTGAGGCTACGTTTATTCGTGGAAATACTTCAGGTTTTCAGATGGTTTATCTGTATAACCCTCCGAAGAACCCTAATGCCCCGGTGAATCAGTGGTGCCGAAAGATGGAGAAGCGGCCGGACTGTGTGCATATTCACACGGATTATCGGGATGTACCGGAAGAATGGCTGGGGAAAGATTTGATCGAATCGGCAGAGCTGATGAAGTCTCTGGATGAGAAGCAATATAACTGGGTGTGGCTGGGAATCAGTACCGGAATTGATGATTTGATTTATTATATGTTTTCCCAGGAACACAGGAAGGAACCGGAAAAGGCACATTTCCGTATGATCGGTATCGGGGTGGATTACGGCCAACAAAACGCTACCACCTATCAGGCAGCTGGTGTGAATATCAATAAGCGCCGCCTGGAGGGCCTGGGGGAATATTATCATTCCGGCCGGGATACTGGAAAGCAGAAAAGCCCGTCCGATTATGCAAAGGATTTAATACAGTTTACGGATCAGCTGCATGAAACTTACTCATGCGGTGTTTTTTATGTCTTTATTGACCCATCTGCCGCAGGACTGGCGGAAGAAATCAGACGTTTGGCTGCGCAGAACAGAACGTACAGTATTTCTCTAAAACCGGCGGAGAATGAGGTAGGGCTTGGCATTCAGCGAGTACAGAAACTGCTGACTTATCAGGTAATGAGTGTTTCTGAGAAACAGGAAAACTTGATTCGGGAGATGGGGACTTATGCATATGACCCAAAATCTATTGAGGCGGGCAAGGAAAAGCCGATGAAGGTGGACGATCACTGCTGTGATGCCTGGAGGTATCTGGTGATGGGGCTGTGGTCAAAGATGAAATACTTCCTGCCGGCAGGAGAAAGAGAGGAATAACAACATGGACGTTGTAAAATATTTGCAGAGGGCTGGGTACACTACCGTGCAGAAAAGTTTTTATGTCAAAATTGCAGAGTGGGAGAGCTGGTATATCAGCAATGTCCGAAAGTTTCACCGTTACCGGATTTACAACGGAAAGAGCTATGTGAGCTGCAGGCGTCTGGGCATGGGGATGGCAAAGAAGCTGTCAGAGGATATTGCGGATTTGCTCCTGAACGAAAAGGTACAGATTACGATTCAGGATTCCAGTACTCATGAATTTGTAACACAGGTACTAAATGACAATAATTTCTGGGTTATGGGAAATGATTACCAGGAGCGGAAAGCCTATACCGGCACAGTGGCATATATTCCGTATCTGGACGCTATCCGCGTATCGGAAAATGGTGAGATTGTGGACGGCGGAACAGTACGTATCAATTATGTTTCAGCCGAAGATATTTATCCGCTGTCGTGGAGTAATGGATATATTTCGGAGTGTGCTTTTGTGTTTTATAAAACAATAGAGACGAAGCTGTATGTACAGATTCAGATTCATAAGCTGCAGAATGACCAATACGTCATTGAAAACCATGTGGTAGAGTGTACGAATGGAGCGGGGCGTGAAGTACCTTCTGAGAAGTGGAAGGATTTAAAAGATTTCTCTGGCTTGTCAGAATGGGTTGAGACGGGGTCTAGTGAGCGCCAGTTTGTAGTTGACCGTTTGAATATCGTAAACAACTACAGTAAAGACAATCCGATGGGAATAGCAATCTTTGCAAATTCCATTGATATTTTGCAGGGGCTGGATACGATTTATGATTCTTACATCAATGAATTTGTCCTCGGCAAAAAGAGGATTTTTGTAGCCCCAGAGCTTTTATATACAGACCCTCTTGGCAATCCGGCATTTGACCCCAACGACGTCACTTTCTATCAGTTGCCGGAGGATACTTTAAAAGACGGCGGCAAGCCGATCACAGAGATCGACATGAATCTCCGGGCGGATGCTCATGAGAAAGGGATTAATGATAACCTGAATTTCTTGTCTGTGAAGTGCGGATTTGGTCAGAATCATTATCGTTTTGACAATGGCAGCGTACAGACGGCCACACAAATTATCAGCGAGAATTCAGACATGTTCCGGGCGTTGAAAAAGCATGAGATTGTGCTGCAATCTGCGTTGGAGGAACTGATACGGATTATTGCGAGGCTTGGCCAGAAAATGAATATTCCGACAGACCCGGATTCAAAGATGGTGATTGATTTTGACGATTCGATTATTGAGGATAAGCAGGCCGAGCGGTCTACAGACCGGACGGATATGAGCATGGGAATTCTGCGGCATGAGGAATATCGTGCGAAGTGGTATGGCGAAACACTGGAGGAGGCGAGAAAGAACCTTCCGGAACAGAACCAGGTGATTGAATGAATCAGGAATATAAAGAAAAGCTTGCGGCACAGATTGTCCAGAACTTTTCTGATCTGGAAGAACGTATGATGCAGGACATTGTCCGGCGGATTAAGAAGGCTGGTGAGATTACCAGTACTGCAGACTGGCAGATCAACCGGTTGCTGATTCTGGGAAATTCATCAGAGGATATCGAAAAGGCATTGAAGGAAGCGTTGGAGGCCTCTTACCCGCAGATGTTTGAGCTGTACGATAAGGTTATTGACTGGGAATACGTACGGAATAAGGAAATCTATGAGCAGGTCAATACAAAGTATATCCCCTATGAGGAAAACTACCAGCTGCAGCAGATTACCGGGGCGATTGTGCAGCAGACAGACGCAGACCTGCGAAATATCACACAGTCCCTTGGTTTCTATCTGGATTATGGGGACGGGAAACGAGTGCTGACGCCGCTGGCAGAGGTTTATCAGAAGTATTTGGATGCAGCGTGTATGGAGATCATCACAGGGGCGTTTGACTATAACAGTGTTTTGCGCCGGGTGGTGACGCAGCTTACCAACAGTGGTCTGCGCCAGATTGATTATGCGTCTGGAAGGGCTAACCGTGTGGACGTAGCTGCCAGGAGAGCGGTTATGACAGGGATTACACAGCTTACCGGGCATATATCAGATTATAATGCGCAGAAGCTTCAGACAGATTACTTTGAAATAGCCTGGCATTCCGGGGCCCGGCCCACACACCAGGTATGGCAGGGGAAGGTATGGAGCAGGCAGCAGCTAGTGACGGTCTGTGGGCTGGGGACAGTGACGAGGCTGGAAGGAATTAACTGCTATCATGAGCGGTATCCCTTCGTCCCTGGTATCTCAGAACGGCAGTGGTCGGATGAATGGCTGGCAAATAAGAACATGGAGGAGAACACACCGAGAGAATACCATGGAAAGACCTACACGGTATATGAAACCAAGCAGCGGCAGAGACAGATGGAAACGGCTATGCGGGCACAGCGGGAAAAGGTACGGCTTTTACAAGCAGGCGGTGCGGACCCGGAAGAGATTACAGTTGCTAAGGCAAAGTACCAGGGGCAGCTAAACGAATACGCCAGATTTTCCAGAAAGATGGGATTGAAGCAGGAGCGCGACCGGATTTATCTGGATATGCGGGGCAGGGTAGCTCTTTCCACAGACCGGCAAAGGGAGATTGAATCCTGGCTGGAGAACATGTATAATAAAGGTGATCTGCTGAAGAATATTAAAATATATGAAGCAGATGTGGAGATACGCAAAAGAATACGTTCTGGAAACATCTCAACCAAAATACATGGTGGAAAACAAGGGAAGCACATAAAAGGGCATAATAATTATATCCCTGGAAGGAGTTATTTGACCATTTCCGAAACGGAAATTCAGGAGCTGGTGAGAAAATATGCCGGAAGTGGATGGATTCGGCGAGATCATGATGACAAATGGGTGCATAAAGAGATTGTCACGGCAGATCATATTATCGGAGTAGTGGTAAATCCTGAGACAGGAGTAGAAGAAGAAACAAGAAAATTTGTGATCCATTATGCCGGAAATGGGGTTCATATAGTTCCAGCAAGAGAGGAGAGATAAAGTGTTAAATGAAATGGAAATGAAAATGCATCAGGCTTTTGGGAAAGACGTCAGGGTAACATGTAAAGATGGAACCGTGATAGAAGGGCATTGTACAGACTTTATTCAAGCAATTGATAATGAGCCGGAAGTGACTGAAATAGGGGTCCTGCGAGGGACCATGAATCTTGTTGGAATTACGGAGCCTGAAATCGAAAAAATAGAATATTTGGATTAATACCATTCATTCTTCGGAGTGAGTGGTATTTTTATACCCATTTTCAGAAGGGAGGGAGACCATGAAGTATCGAAGAAAGCCAGTGGAGGTGGAAGCGTTTCGGCTGTCTGCGGATGTGGAGATGATTGCGCCGGATTGGTTTACCCAGGCGGTCATTGATGAAAAGATTGAGATTGACCGCAGCCTGCTGGACGGGCATATGCATGTGTATGGCTGCACGATTCGGACGGCGGCAGGCAGGGCAAAGGCCAAGATCGGGGATTATATTGTCCGCGATGGAGCAAACATTTACCCATGCAAACCGAAAATCTTTGCGCGGGCTTATGAAAGGGCGGGATAGAAATGACAAGTATTACACTTCAGCCGGATAAGATTGTCTTTGACGGCCATGCGGGAAAACCAGAAGTCTGTCATGGATTATCTGCAATCAGTCAGATGGCGGCAGGGTATCTGGCAGAGAAGAAAGACAGCAGGCTGAATATACAAAGTGGGCACCTGGAGATCAGTGATCTTCCGGGTGATTTTTGGGGTACTGATCTGGGGCAGGCTATGGTAATGGCTCTTTGCGACATTGCAGATCAGTATCCGGAATATGTAAAGATCAGGAGGTGATCCTTCCATCTCCCTTTGAAGGCGCAGGGTTAAGCGTCTTCTTTTTATGCCCGAAACGTGATGGCAGAAAACTATACGAAACCACTCATTGGAGGTATGAAGATGAAAAAGAGAATGAATTTACAGCTCTTTGAAGACGGTGCAGGAGCTGGCACTGACGGCGGCCAGGGCAATAACACCGGAAGTGGCAACGGCGGCCAGGGAAATGCCGGAGGGCAGGCGACGTTTAGCTTTGAACAGGCGGAAGAGATCGCCAATGCGAGGGCGCACAGGGCGGAGCAGTCTGCGCTCAGATCTTATTTTCAGCAGCAGGGCATGACGGAAGAGCAGGTAAGGCAGGCACTGAACGATTACCGGGAACGTCAGAAAGCAAACCAGCCCAATGCGGAAAAGCTTCAGCAGGAGCGGGATGATGCGCTTGCGAAGGTTACCCAGATGGAAAATGAAAAGCTCCTCACATCCAAAGGGGTGCGGGCGGATGATCTGGATTATGTAATGTTTAAGGTATCCAGGATGGTGGACGAGAAAACGGCTTTTGATAAGGCGGCGGAGAAGTTCTTGAAAGAGAATCCAAGGTTTACAGGAAAACCTTACAGAGTGATGAGCACCAGTGCACAGGCCGGAGATGGGGGCGGAGCAGGAAACAGCAATGAGGATATTAATGCGGCGATTCGAAGGGCCGCGGGAAGGTAGGAAAAGCAGTGAAAAATAGAATGAACCTTAGATTATTTGACAGTGACGCACAGCTTATTGACCGGACTGGAGCGGATTCTCTGATTCCGGAGGAACGTGCGAGGGAGATTATTCAGGGGACGGTTGCACAGTCTGCGGTGTTGTCTATGGGAAGAAGACTGCCGAATATGTCCAGCAAGACATACCGTATGCCAGTCTTGGATATGATGCCATTGGCTTATTTTGTCAATGGAGACAACGGCAGTAAGAAGACTACGAAGATGGCCTGGGATAAAAAAATTATCACGGCGGAGGAGATCGCAGTGATTGTTCCGATTCCAGAGGCGGTATTGGACGATTCAGAGTATGATATCTGGGCTGAGGTAAGGCCGAGGGTACAGGAAGCCTTTGGCAAGGTGATTGACGCGGCGATTATCTTTGATACCAATGCGCCGGATTCTTGGAGAGACGGTGTGGTTAAGACCGCACAGACTGCCGGAAATGTAGTGACCCTGAATGCCAAGGATGATCTTTTTGAAGCGGTTATGAGTGAAAATGGAGTCATTTCAAAGGTGGAAGAGGATGGATTCTTTGTCAATGGACATATGGCGGATATCTCCATGAGGGCCAAGTTAAGAGGGCTTCGTGATTCCACGGGCAATCCGATTTTTAAATCTGATATGCAAAATGGCACGAATTATTCTTTGGATGGTTCGTTGATTCAATTCCCCAATAACGGTGCATTTGATAAGTCTCAGGCGTTGATGGTCTCCGGGGATTTTTCCCAGTTGGTGTATTCCATCCGCCAGGATATCACTTTCAAGCTGTTTACGGAGGGCGTGGTTCAAAATACGGATGGCTCGATTGCTTATAACCTGATGCAGCAGGATATGGTTGCATTGAGGGCAGTCATGAGACTGGGATGGGAGATTCCCAATCCGATCAACTCCATTCAGCCAACGAAATCTTCAAGATGCCCGTTTGCGGTTTTGAAAGCCGGCGCTTGAAGAGAAGGGAGGAGCGTAAAATGCAGATCACGGAAGCTTTGAAACAACTGTACCAAAAAGTAACCGGGGAAGAGGAGGAACCAACGGAAAATCAGATTGCGGATTTGATTGCTAAGCTTGCGCAGGACTGGCCGGAGAGTTCCGGCGGTCCTTCTTATACGCTTCCGGCGGCGACAACGTCGGTCTTAGGGGGAGTGAAACAGGCGGAAGCCGTTGCGGCGGTTTCTGCAGCGGACGCTTCCGAGGCAGGAGATTCCTATGATAAGACCGCCGTTCAAAGCCTGGTGACGCTTTCCAATGGCAATAAAGCGGCGATTAATGCGGTGATAGAGAAGCTGAAAGCGGCGGGTATTATGGCTTAGGCGGTGAGAAAATGAAGGGTTACGCGGATTATGTGTTCTATCGGGAGCAGTATCATGGACAGATGGAAGAGGAAGATTTTAACCGTCATATGTTGTCTGCCACGCAGTATATCCGATATCTGACGATGGGAAAGGCCGATCAGTATGCCGGTGAGGAGCTCAAATATGCAGCCTGTGAAGCTGCGGATATTTACTTTTCCGTCAGTGTCAGTAATCTGTCAAAGGCAGGTTCAGGCAGGATAAAAAGCGAGAGCAACGACGGCTATTCTGTTACTTTTGCCACAGAGGGGAAGGACGGAGAGACGTCGGAAGAACTGGCTTCGAGGAAGGTATCTTCTGTTATCAGGAAATGGCTGCTTTCCACGGGGCTGCTGAGGCGGAAAGTGAGGTGTGCCCATGATTACCAATGCGGACATCACGCTTTATAATCATTATTATGATAAAAAGACACGTCTGGATCACTGGCAGCGTTCGGTGATCCGCGGCGTGCATTTTTATGTGGACCATAGGGTTTCCATCGGTGATTCCGGGGTGAACAGTGGATATGTGTATAAAATCCGTATTCCCGTGGATGTGCCGTGCAGGAATACTTATATCCCGGAGGATGAGTGGAAGGCCAGGGGATGCGATATTTTAGGAAACTGGACTTTGCAAAATGATGATTTGGCAGTGTGGGGAGAGTGCGGCATTGATATTGAGAAGCCGGCAGACCTGCAGCGCTTGGGAAAGCGGTATTGTAAAATCACTTCTTGGTCCGATAACCGTTTGGGCAGTCTTCCTCACTGGCGGATTGGAGGTGCGTAAATGGCGTCAAGAAGAGAATTTCAGATTTCTACGCCGCGTGGAAGCGTTTATACCAGTACAAACCGGGGAGGTTCGGTTACGGCAAGGTTGGAGTGGAATCCTGGCTTTGGGCCGCAAAGAGGGGCCGCTTTTGGCAATGCGCAGCAGTTCGTGGATTCAGAATGTCTGCGGTATATGAACCCCCTTACCCCGCGTAAAACAGGCATGATGATTAAGTCAGCTACTCTGGGAACGGTGGTTGGCAGCGGTTCTATCCAGTATCTGACGCCTTATGCACGCAGACAGTACTATGAACATAAGACGAAGGCGAAATGGTTTGAGACCATGAAGGCTGCGCACAAAGATGCGATTATGAAGGGAGCGGAACGAATTGCCTCACAGTAAACCGATTATTGAAAGTATCCGGGACTATCTTCTGACTTGTGATTTTCTAAAGGACGGAAAGGTGAATATTGACTATCTGCCGGATGAGATGGCATATTCCATTGACCCGATTGGCGGAGATCCGATCTATCGGCGGTACGTAGATGGGGATGCTCTGCGGCAGTTTCAATTTGCGATCACGAGTAAAGAGGCTTATGACGGAGATGCCAGAACAGGGATTGAAAACAGTGGATTTTATCAGTTTTTACAGGAATGGATTGAGGAAAATAACCGGAAGGGCTGTTTGCCGCAGCTGGAGGGGCATGTGCCCGTGCGTGTGGATGTGCAGATGAGCGGGTATTTATTTTCCATGGATTCTGAGCTGGGAAAATATCAGATTCAGTGCAGATTAATTTATAAATAGGAGGTAGCAGTATGGCAGGAACAAAGACAAAAGCATTGGTCGGCCGTCACCAGAGGCTGGCTTTCTTGGATGTGGAAGGGGAAGGAACGACTTATACCAGAATGACGGGTTTTACATCTTTGTCTGAAGGTAAGGAGGCTACAGAGTACAGCCGGCAGTATGTAGACGAAGCTACAGAACGTACGGATGTGGTGGGGTATGCCACAGCGATTGATTTTGAATTTGACCGTTACACCAATGACCCGGTTTGTGAAAAGCTTGGTGCGATTGTGGATGATGAGAAGGTGGGGACGGAAGCTCAGGTGAATATCGTCAGCGTGGATATTTTTGCGGACGATGGAAAAGGAAACTGTCCGGCTAGAAAACGTACCTATAGTGTCATTCCAGATACAGTAGGCGATGGGACGGATGCTTTGATCTACAGCGGAAGTTTTTCAGCGGCATCTGAATTTGTAAAGGGGTATTGTACTTCATCAGACAACTGGCAGACCTGTACGTTTACAGAAGGTGAACTGCCGGTGGAATAAAGGGAAAGGAGAATGAGCCGATGAGCCTTTTTAAATTTGGAAATTTGGAAATGGAAATTGATTTTACGGATGTGGATGTGGCGAAAAGCCTGGAAGACGCGGCGGAAATACTGAATGAGGAAGTGAAAAAGCTGCCTCTGACCGGGAAAAATTCAGAGGTGATTCGGGCGCAGAATGTGTGTTACGATCATTATTTCGACCATATTTTCGGACAGGGCGCCAGCGGGAAGATGTTTCGGACGGGTTCTCTCTCACAGAGGCTGGAGGCGGTGAAATTGTTTGCGGACTTGAAGTTTCAGTCTGACCATGAGCTTAGTGAGAAACTTTCTTCTTATCGGGTGAATAAAGCGGGAAACCGCCAGCAGCGCAGAAATTATGAGAGGCAGCACCGAAACCGCCCATGAATGTTCTGTTTGAGAGGTTCCCAGAGAATGTGCGCGTCGATGGCCGGGATTACCGGATTGTGACAGATTTCCGGGAGTGGATTAAACTGCAGATGCTTTTGGAGAATACGGAGAGGTTTACGCCCTGGATGGTCGAGATGCTGCTGGAGTGGTACATAGATGTTCTGCCAAGGAATCTGAAAGGAGCCATTGAAGCGCTCTGCGGTTTTTTATCCGCAGAGGAGCTGTATGGGGAGGAAGCAAAGGCGGAAGGTTTTGGGACGGCAGGAGTATCCAAAGAAGTGTTTTCCTTTGAACAGGATGCCACTTGTATTTATTGTGCGTTCCGATCAGTTTACCAGATCGACCTGGAGACAGTCCCGTATCTGCATTGGTGGAAGTTCCTGCTGTTATTCGGCGGTCTGCCGGCGGATACGGAAATTCAGGAGCGTATTTATTACCGTGGCGTAGATTTAAACCAGATCAAGAGCAAGGAAGAACGAAAAAGGGTGAAGGAAATCAAGAAGAGAATTGCGTTGAAGAGGCGTGAAAAAAGAAAAATGGATGATTACCAGATTGGGGCAATGTTTTGATGGCAGATGGGATTTTGCGGATTCCCACGGAGAAGAAGTGGTACTTTTGTCCTGATTGCGGGCAGAAGCTGCTGATCTATCACAATGCTGCCACATGCAGCGGCGTGTATGTGAAATGTAAGAAGTGCGGAAAAACGGTAGAGATTAGAATTTAAGAAACATTTGTGAGCCTGTGAGCCGTGTTGAAGAAGGAGTGAAAAGACATGGCTGACGGGTATTTGAATTTTGACACGAAAATAAATGAGAGTGGTTTTGTCCAGGGAATCAGCAAACTGAATAGTGCTGCAAAATCAGGGGTGGCTGCGGCGGGAAAAGCCTTGGCTGGTGTCACGGCTGCCCTTGGGGCCGGTGTTGTGGCAGGCGTGAAATACAACGCTACGATTGAACAGTATCAGACAAGCTTTGAAGTTATGACTGGCAGCGCAGAAGAAGCCGCAAAGATTGTCCAGAGGCTGACACAGATAGGGGCTCAAACCCCATTTGAAATGACTGGTCTTGCAGAAACTACCCAGCTGCTCATGAATTATGGCTTCACTGCCGATGAGGCTATGGACAGAATGATGATGCTGGGAGATATCTCTCAGGGCAGCGCTGATAAAATGAACCGCATCGCAACGGCATATGGACAGATGAGTTCTGCGGGAAAAGTGCAGCTGGAAGACATTAAGCAGATGATTGAGGCTGGCTTTAATCCATTGCAGGAAATCAGCCAGACTACTGGTGAGAGCATGGAGTCCTTATATGACAGGATTTCAAAGGGGACAATATCTGTGGATGAGATCACGGCATCCATGCAAAGGTCTACCAGTGAGGGCGGAAAATATTTCCAGTCTATGGCAAAGCAGTCCCAGACGGTTTCTGGTCAGTTGTCTACATTGAAAGATAACGCGATGCAGCTGCTGGGGAGTCTTACGTCGGGAGTGTCGGAAGTTCTCGGGGGAGACGTTTTGCCTGCGGTCAATGAGATGCTTGGAAATCTAAATAATGCTTTTTCAGAAAGCGGGTTCCAGGGATTTTTAGATGAGCTGGGAAATGCGATTCCTGTTTTACAGGGAGTTACGGATGTTATCGGAAATTTAGCTGAAAGGCTGCAGAGTTTGTCTGGAGAGGAGCTCTCTCAGATTGCGCAGGACGCTGCTGGAATCGGGGGAGCCGCAGCCGGTTTTTCTGTTCTGGCGGATGCGATTCCTGCGGTTGGTTCTGCGGTAGGCAGCGTCAATGGCAAGATCAGCGGGGCGGCCGAGGCGGTTTCTGGTTTTGCGGATTCTCTGATTGCAGCCGGGGGCAAGTCGGCGGCTTTTGGGAATGCATTGAAAAAGGTAAGTTCCCTGTCTTCTGTTTTTTTGAAGTCGCTTACCTTTGCAGGCAGCGTCGGAGTTGTCGTGGCTGGACTTGGGCTTTTGTACAGTGCCTTTGGAGACCAGATTGACCAGATTTTGATGTTAGTACAGACGCAAGGACCGAAAATCATCTCGGACCTGACAAATGGAATTGTGAATGCGCTTCCTGGTCTGATCGCTCAGGGGTCGGTTATGATACAGCATCTTTTGCAGGCGATTACGGCGAACATCCCGGCACTTGTGTCAGGAGGCATTCAGATTGTCAGCACTTTGGTATCGGGGATTGCGCAGCAGCTTCCCACCTTAGTTCCATTGGCTTTGCAGATGGTGCTCACGTTTGCGATGTCATTGATTTCCAATCTCCCGCAGTTAATTAATTCTGGTATGCAGTTGATTGCAGGGCTGGCGGAAGGGCTGGTCAATTCGATTCCTCTGCTGGTCGCGGCGATTCCAGTGCTCATTCAGACTTTGGTGAGCGGGTTTATTTCCAATTTTACGAATTTCTTGACGGTGGGCTTTGAGCTGATCGCGACACTTGCTTCGGGAATTATAAAGGCGGTACCAGACTTGTTGTCCTTGATTCCGGAAATTTTTAAGGCCTTTGCCAATGCGATTTTAGAGACGGACTGGGTCGCTGTCGGAAAGCAGGTGCTAGAGGCCGTCATTGATGGAATTAAGAGTATCGGTTCCAGCATAGGCGGTGTGATTAAGGAGTTATTTACCGGCGGTGATGAGACTGCGAAAGAGGAAGGAAAGAAGACTGGAGAGGGCTATGCCAAGGGCGTGGAAAGCGCCAAGGGAAGCGCCTCATCCTCTGGCGCCGCGGTTGCGCAGGAAGCGGCGAATTCCTTTAGCATGGGGTTGAATGCAGGGACGGAAAACGCGGTGACAGCGGCTTCTAATCTTGGAAATGCGGCCAACACGGGATTGCAGTTATCGAATATGCCGCTGGCTTTCTCGGCAGATGCCCAGGCGGCGGCCGATGGTGTCAGCAGTGCGCTGAACACGGGTTCTTTTACAAGCAATTTTGCCGCTATGAATCTGGGCAGCGCGGCAAAGTCGGGTTTGCAGTCTTCAAACATGTCGGGTTCTTTTGCCATGGATGCGCAGGCAGCGGTAAATGGCGTGACGAACACCCTAAACTTGAATTCTGGCAACGCGCTGCTGGCGGGCCAGAACGTAGGGGCTAACGCAAATACGGGGCTTGATTTGTCCAATATGGGTGGTAACTATTCTTCGGAGGGCACGCAGGCGATTGCGGAGCTGATCGGAGCGATGTCGGGCGGCTCCGGCAGCGTGGCGGGAACAGCGGGAGACATTGGAAATGCGGCTGGTGATTCCCTGGCTGGCAGCAGCCTGACGCCAGAGTCTACCCGGCTTGGCACGGAGGCCATGAATGGCCTTGCCAATGCGATCAGTTCCGCCAGTGGGACTTTGACAAGCGCCGGAACACAGGCAGGGAATTCCATATTGCAGGGCTTGAAATCGGCAAATATCGCTCAGAAATCCCGGACGGAGGGACAAAATTTTGCAAAAGCCTTGGCGGATGCAATCAAGTCTGGTTCTGGAAATGTACGCGGTGCGGCAAGTTCCCTTGCAAGTGCGGCGATCAATGCGGTGAACAGTGCAGGGCTTAACAGTTCTGGTTACAGTGCGGGTACCTCATTCAGCGCGGGTCTGGCAAATGGTATTCGTGCAGGTCAAGGGGGCGTTGTGGCCGCAGCGGCAGCAGTTGCCCAGGCAGCAGTGGCAGCGGCAAATGCGAATCTGAAGATTCACAGCCCGTCCAGGGTAGCGGCGGAGATTGGAGAGATGTTTGACGCAGGTATTGGAACAGGGCTTATGGGCGGAATTGGAGTTGTAAGAGCGGGCGTTAAGGATGTGGCGGATGTCATGGGCGCAGATACCAAAGCTGCGCTGCAGCGTCTGCAAAGCCGAGCAAAGGCTGGTCCGGTTCTTCCTGGAAACAACAGCCTGGGAGGACTGAGTCGGAGCACTGTAGATTACCAGGGGATTTTGGATGAATGGGAGATCAGGCAGAGAAGACTGAACCGGCAGAGAGATGAACGTCCGATTGTCTTGAATGGAAGAAATCTGAACCGGGCAGCGAAAACGCCTGGGGGAAAGATTGGAGGTGCGATTTCAGTGTCATGAAGTGCTGCTATGTGAACAATAAGGGGAAGAAGATTGATCTGATGAGTTATCCATACCGTCTCCTCACAGGTGAATTTTTTGACTATGAATGGACGGAGACCAGCTACAGCAATAAGATCTATGGGTTTGAGCGCGGAAGCTTCGAAAAAGAAATCAAGCTGGATGTTTTCTGTAAAAAGGCGGAATTTGCGGGGTATATGAATGCGCTGGAGGATACGGTATCGGAGGATGTGCTGCAGAATTCTCCAGGGAAACTCTATGTAAACGATGAGTATTTGGAATGTTTTGTGAAAGCTGTGAAAAAAGAGGAGTGGGAGGCTGGGATTTATACGGTGGTTACGCTGACCATTATATCGGACCGCCCTTTTTGGATTAACGAGTCTAAAAAGAGTTTTTATAAGCAGGATGAAGAAATAGAAAAGGAAGGTCTGAATTATCCTTTTAACTATCCTTTTGATTATGTGCCAGGGGACACGGGAACCCAGTTCTGGGAATTAGACCATGTGGGGAGCTGCCCTTTTACGCTGATCGTATATGGGCCGGTGGAAAATCCGAGGATTTTGATTAATGACCATATTTATGAGGTCTATACCACACTGTCGCAGAGTGAGTATTTTGTGCTGGACAGCAACAAGCATACCATTACAAAGTATCTTTCCAATGGGACGATGGAAAACCTGTTCAACAGCCGCAGAATGGAACAAAGCGTATTTGATGATTTGGAGCCGGGGACGCTGCGGATTACCTGGCCGGAAACCTTTGGTTTTGATTTGGTGATCTATATTGAGAGGAGTGAGCCGCGATGGACAGGCTGATCTTGGCGGATACGGAGCGCAGGGAAATCAAAGCGCTTTTGAATGTGAGCATGGATATTGACCTGAATGAGACGAAGGATTTTGAACTGTCTGTGCATCGGTCTGCGTGGGATGATACGTACCAGTACGGCGGCTATATCTTTAAACCCGGAACGGAAATCGGCGGAAGAATCGGCCGGCTGAATACGGATACCGCGTTGGAGACCGTGAAGGTCTGCGGTCTTACCTGGCGAGGGATGCTGAACAGGAAGGTCATTGAACCGCCTGCCGGCCAGGATTACCGCCGGATCAGCGGAGAACTGCATGAGGTGATGAAGGAACTGATCGAGCCGGAGTTTGAGGGGCTGTTTTTGGTCTCTGAGGCGGATACTGGGGTGACGGTAAAAAACCATAAATTTGAGCGGTACACGGACCTTTTAAGCGGCATCATTAAGATGTTGAAAAGCGTGAAGTATAAGCTGCGGATTACTTATCAGGAAGAAAGCCAGCGCGCGGGATATGTCTTAGTGGAGGCGGTTCCGATTATAGACTATTCTTCGCAGATTGAGCTTTCCTCGGACAGTGGGCTGGATTTTCAGCTCAATGATATTCGAAATGGATATAACCATATGATTGTAGCCGGAAAGGGAGAACTGGCAGAGCGGAATGTATTTCACCTGTATGCCTGGCCAGATGGAAGCATCCGGAAGACCCCGTATTATACCGGGATAGACGAGAGAGTTTACGTGTATGAAAATACTTCCACGGAGACGGAGGAAGTGGAGGAAAAGGCACGGGAAGAGTTTGCGGAATTGATGAACCGGCAGGAATTTACCATGAACACGTCGGATCTTCAGATGGAGGTGGGAATCGGAGATATACTGGGCGGCCGGGATTATCTGACAGGAGTCTATATGGCTAAGCCGGTAGAGAATATCATTTATACCACGGATGCTTATGGAACTATGAACGTTGAATATCAGTTGGAAGGAGAGGATTAGATGGAGTTTATTACGGGAGTCGGCGGGAAACCGCATGTGACAAGTACCCAGCACCGGAGTATTTTTGAGTCTGTGATAGGGCCGGAAAGTTATATTCTCAGCAAAGGAGAGAGGCTGAAACCAGAAGCACAGTCCAATAATATCATTCATATCGGAAGCGGAATGCTGTGCCACCATGGAGGTATTGCGGAGGTGGCACCGAATACCTATGACGCAGTGACAATCAGTAATGGAACGCAGGGGATGAACCGGATTGATTTGATTGTGGCAAGGTACAGCAGGGACCCGGAATCACAGCTTGAAAGCATGGAGTGGGTGGTGATTCAAGGGGAACCTTCTAGCAATGAGGCGGTGGTTCCGGATTATACACATGGAAATATGCAGGATGGAGATCTGATAGATGAGTGTCCGGTGTTTGCAGTTCACATCAAAGAGATTCAGGTGTCGGAAATCGAAACGCTTCTTCCTGTCGTGAAAACGGGTATCTATGAAGAGGGAAAAGATTCTGGATGGGTGACATTAACACCAGACGGGAATTATGAGGTGGTTTACGGACATCGGCCGCAGGTAAGAAAACGCGGAAACGTAGTGGAATTGTCAGGCGGAGTGAGAAATACGAAAAATAGCATTGGAGGTTCTACGACGGAAGTGCGGATAGGGATTACGTTGCCGGAAGAATACCGACCTTCTAAGATGGTGATTTGTCCAGGTTATACAAATGTGGACAAAGTTTTTCAGATTCATGTAAACGTGGACGGAACCGTGACAGTATCCCGTGCATTTTCTTCGAATTCCGGTGGCTATGAAGCCATACAGGCAAATACAGCCATCTTTTTACACGTGGTTTATTTTGTGGATTAGCGAGATGGATATGTGTGTGAATAAAGCTATAGAGATCAAAAATGTACAGGCTGAGAAAACAGTGGTGGAAACCGGGGAGAAAATAAGGATTCAGTTTGAAGTGTGGTATGAAACGGATTATCCGTTTGATTACCCTTATGATTATCCAATCACTTCAATAAGGAAATAGGAGGAAAAGGTGAATATGAGTACAATTAAGCAGGCTTTTGTCATGCTGAATGGAACGAAAATACTGGCAACTTATAGTGAGGAGACAAAGCTTTGGACAGCGGAAGGAAATGCTCCGGCACAGTCGTCCTGGAGCCAGCCTAATCATGTGTTTACTGCGGCTATTCATGCTTTGGATGACGCAGGCAATGAGGCAATTTTAGACAGCTCGGATGAGACTTATGGAGATGAACTGAAATTCAGAGTCTTGGAAAAAACGAAGCCGACGGCTACGATCGTATCTCCGACACAAGATTCTGTACTTGGGGCATCCACACAAAATATTGTAATGGAATTACAGGATGCCGGCGGTTCAGGTCTGAATATGTCGTCGGTGGTGTTTAAGCTGAATAATCAGCAGATTACAGAGGGGCTTTCCTGGGCAGATGGAGAAGATGGAAAGAAGACTTGTACGTACCAGGCAACGGGATTATCGGATGGTTCCAACAGTGTTAGTTTGTCTGTTCAGGATAATGATGGAAACGTCTCTGATCCAGCAACGGTTACCTTTGTCGTTTCCACGGCGGCGCCGACGTTAAATGTGACCAGTCCGGCGGATAATCTGCTGACCAATAATAATAAGGTGACTGTGGCTGGCACGGCGGCTGCTGGCTCTGAGGCGGTGACACTTGCAGAGGTGACGATCAATGGGGAAAAGGTATCTCTTGAAGAGGGCGGAGCATTTTCCAAGGAAATCACGCTAAATGAGGGAGAAAATACCATTACGGTTGTCGCGAAAGATTCCCTCGGGAAAACCACGACTGTTACACGTAAGGTTATCCTGGACACGAAAGCTCCGGTTATCACGGAAGTTACCGCCGAGGCAACTACTGTGGATGCAGGAGGAAGAATTCGGATTACCTTTAAAGTGACAGATCAATGATTGTCCGGGTATGGGGGACGGTAAACAGCACAGAGATCGTATTTACACCGGTTCCTGATAGACCGGGCTATTGGGAAGGAATGGCTCCCAGAGTTCCGGGACTGCAGGAAATTGAGATTTGGGCGGAGAATGATAAGGGTGCGCGCGGACATCTGCAATGTACAGTACAGGTTTTCTGGCATACGCATACGGCGGCGAAGCTTGTGTTGCTTCCGTATGTGGCCGGTCTGCTCTTATCTAAAAATGTCTGTTTACGGCCGGAAAAATATAATACGCGGCTAAATAGCAGCAGAAAGGCGGCGATATGACGGAAAAAGTGAAGTTTGCCCTTGGGGAGAGAAAATATGTGTGTATCCAGGTACGCAGTTCTTGTATGCAGCCGTTTGAGATTTGCTCAGCGAAGTATGTGCTGAGACTGGGAAATGAAATCGAGAAAAGCGGTGAGTGTGAAATACAGAAGAAAAGTGATTCGGAAGTCCTGCTGTCTGCATTGATTCAGCCCCAGGTGAAAGGGGCAGTATATGCGCTGGAATACACCTATGAGATTGCGCCGGAGATTTTAAAATATGAAGTGAAGGTATGTGTTTCATGATAAGGAGCGGAGGGTATGAGGAAAATGAATTACGTAGAACCGATCATTGACGGGTATAACGCGATTGTGGGGACGGCAGTGGCCGTCCTTTCTTATATTTTAGGGGAACACTGGATTTTATTTGTGGCTTTTTGGCTTTTGAATGTGGCCGATTGGTTGACAGGGTGGATGAAAAGCCGTATAGCCAAGAAAGAGAATTCGGTTAAAGGATGGCAGGGAGTCCTAAAGAAGCTAGGTTACTGGTTGATGGTAATGGTGGCTTTTGGGGCGTCCGCCGTATTCATTGAGATTGGCAGGGCCATCGGTGTAGATTTGGGAATCACTACGCTACTGGGATGGTTTGTGCTGGCGAGTCTTCTGATGAACGAGATCCGGTCGATTTGCGAGAACTTTGTGGAGGCAGGTTTTCATGTGCCTGTAATTTTAATCAAAGGGCTGGAGGTGGCAGATAAGATTGTGAATAAAGATTCTAAGGAAGATTTCGATCAGGAATCTTGAAATAGAAAACTGCATCTCTTGGGGATATTGATTTTCCTTCCTGTTTGTGTGATAATAAAAACAAATCACGCAGAAAGGGGGAGACACAATGGAAAGAATTTTGGATGTTGCTCAGTTTATCTTTGAGGAGTACAAAAAACAGGCAGGTAAAGCAGTAGATGAAATGAAGCTGCATAAATTACTTTATTTTGCACAGAGAGAAAATATCGCGATTACCGGAGAACCATTATTCCAGGAAACATTTCAAGGTTGGAAATACGGCCCAGTGTCTCCGGCAGTAAGAGAGAACTTTACAAAAGATGGTATTTATGCAAAAACGAACGAGATTGCGGCTGAGTCTGCATATATACTAAGAAATGTGATATTGGAGTATGGGGCTTTGGCGTCTTGGAAACTTAGCGAAATGTCCCATAAAGAAATCTCATGGAAGAATTCCAGAAAAGGGATGAGTGAAGGAGATATTGGTACAGAAGAGTTAAAATTAGAAGATATCAAAAAAGATGCAGAGCGAGTCAGGCCATATGATCACATATGGGATATGTATTATGATGAATTTGAAGATGCAGAGGAAATAGAAGTATGATAGGAAAAATTTACACTTCATTAACCCCTTTTTACGATCTTCGAAATCATAGGAACAGTTTCAAAAAAAGACCAGTACTGATTATAGGGGGACCAAGAAACCATGATTATACAGTGCTTCCGATATCAACAGTCTCGAGAAAAGAAAATTTAGACAGTGAATACGATATTGAACTTGTACCTGCGGATTACCCAGAACTGAAATTAAATAAAGTAAGTTACGTCCGGGTACATAAACAAACGGTAATTCATGAAGCTTCTTTGTATAAAGAAGTGAGTGACATGAAAGAAAAATATGAAGAAAAGTATTTAGAAATCATACAAAAATTGGAAGAATTTAATAGTGCAATTATCAATGATGCGTTATAAACATGCGAAGTAGATTAGAGAGTCTGGTGGCAGGCTCTCTTTTCTTTTGGAGGAAACTATGACGAAACAAGAATTTATTAACCAGATCGCCGGTTATGTACAGAAATACGCTCCACAGTATGGAATTAAGTGCTGCAGTGCAGTGATCGCTCAGGCGATCTTGGAGAGTGGGTGGGGCGAGAGTCGTCTGGCAGCCCAGTATCACAACTATTTTGGATTGAAGTGTGGAACCAAGTGGACTGGCCCATCTGTGAACATGACTACCCAGGAAGAGTATGAGTCGGGGAGTCTGACCACGATCAAGGACAACTTCCGGGTTTATGACAGTATGGATGAGGGCGTTAAGGGGTATTTTGAGTTTATACAGCTATCGCGGTATCAGAACCTGAAAGGGATTACAGACCCACGGATTTACTTGGAAACGATCAAAGCAGATGGTTATGCAACGAGCAGCAGCTATGTAGAAAATAACATGGCACTGGTGAACCAATATGGACTGACAAAGTATGATAAGGAGGGTACAGGCATGTACAGTAAGAATGATGCAATAAACCGTGCGATTTCCATTGCGTCCGGGGAAATCGGCTATCTGGAGAAACGCTCCAACAGCCAGCTTGACGATAAGACGGCGAATGCCGGCAGCAATAACTACACTAAGTATTGGCGGGATGTTTATCCAGCATACCAGGGGCAGGCATGGTGCGCAGCGTTTGTCTCCTGGGTGCTGATGCAGGCCTTTGATAAAACAACTGCTACAAAGCTGTTAAAGCACTGGCCGTATGTGTATTGTCCGACGCTGGGAAGCCTGTTTACTCAGTATGCAAACCCGGAGGTGGGAGATATCGTGATCTTTTACCGCGGCGGCACGTTCGCCCATACCGGAATTGTGACAAGTGTTGTAGGCGACCGTTTTGAGACCATTGAGGGGAACACTTCTGGGGCGTCCGGGGTGATTGCCAACGGCGGCGGAGTTTGCGCGAAATCGTATTTTAACAGCAAACTTCCAGGGACGAAATTCTGCCGGGTGGACTGGAATGCGGCAGCCGCCTGGATGGATGAGCATTTGGGAAATACACCACAGAAGGACTATCTTTGCGAAGGGGACCAGGGAAAGACAGTGAAGGCCTATCAGAAGAATTTGATTAAGATCGGTTATAACTGCGGAAAGAATGGAGCGGACGGGGACTTCGGTCCAGCTACCAAGGCGGCTACCGTGGAATTCCAGGGAGACTATGGTCTGGAACAGGACGGAAATGCGGGACCTGCAACACAAGCGAAGCTGAATGCAGAGGTGAAGAAGAAAGGACAGACACAAAAAGGGTTTGCTCGGTTTGTAGGCGAAGTACAGAAGACTTGTGTGGTCCATGAGGCTGCCAAGAAAGCTTCTCCTGCGATCACGGGGTATCCCAAACTGGTTCCAGGTAATCTGGTGGATGTCTTAGGACGTTATGGCTATCAGGATGGCTGGTATAAAGTCTGCATCGCAGATGAGCATATCGGCTATGTCTGGGCGGACAGTGTTAAGCCGGTAGATACAGAGGCTTATAAAGACAATCGTACAGAACAGGGCTTTGCCAGGTTTGTGGGCGAGGTGCAGAAGACCTGTGTGGTCCATCTGGAACCGAAGAAGGCTTCGGATGCGATCACCGGGTGGCCGAAGCTTGTCAAAGGAAACCGTGTGGATGTCTTAGGCCGGGACGGCTATGAGGACAACTGGTACAAGGTCTGTGTGGCCGATCAGTACATAGGGTATGTTTGGGCGGATAGTATTAAAAGAGTATGACAAAATCCCCCGGTGAGCGGCCGGGGGACTTTGTGACAAGGTGCATATTGTATCATCTTCGGGTGAAAAATTTGCCTACCATTTGCCTACCGTGAACAGATTTTGCTAGATTTTTTCAGGTTATTTCAGAGAATCACAGAGGCGCTGGTTTCTCAAAAAACCTTGATTTTACAGGCATTTCAGAGCATTTTAGAGTTTTGTAGAAGAAGGAAAAGTGCCCGTCTGGTATTTATGAAATATATGGAGACCTTGGAGTACTAAGCCGCCATAAGTAATTGCGAAAAAAGTGTGTAGAATGTTGCAAAATGGAGAAATTGCAGGTATTATGTGAGAGTATCCTTTTGCAGCATTTTATTTGTATCAGGAACTTGTTTCAGTTTTTGATTGACGGCAAACAAAAGCTGTGAACAGATGATATGTGATAGCAATGTGAAATTTAGATAAAAAAGACTTGCATTTTGCAGGATATATGTTACAATTATGTTACAAAATAATTAAAAGATAATTTCGTTGCAGTGTGAAGATTATATAGGAGGATTCTATGATTGATTTAGAAAATGTCAGTAAGTCTTATGACAAAGGCCAGCCGGCAGTGAGCCATGCGACTTTACATGTTGACAAAGGAGAATTTGTCTTTGTAGTTGGCAGCAGCGGTTCAGGAAAGTCGACCTTGATTAAGCTGCTTTTGAAGGAATTGGATGCCACTGCAGGTACGATAGTTGTCAATGGACAGAAATTAAACACGATGAAGAGGCGTCAAATAGCGAAATATCGCAGGAAATTAGGAGTTGTTTTCCAGGATTTCCGTCTGTTAAAAGACAGAAATGTCTATGAGAACGTTGCGTTTGCGCAGCGGGTGATCGGTAGGCCGACCAGAGTAATCCGTAAGCGGGTACCGGAAGTTCTCACGGAAGTAGGATTGGCGGAGAAATATAAATCTCCGGTTACAGAGCTGTCTGGCGGCGAGCAGCAGCGTGTCGCTATCGCCAGAGCTTTGGTGAACCGCCCGGATATTCTTTTGGCGGATGAGCCGACTGGAAATTTGGATCCGCAGACTGCTTTGGAGATTATGAAGCTTCTAGAAGAAATCAATGACAGAGGAACTACGGTTTTGGTTGTTACGCATAACAAGGATGTGGTAAACAAACTGAAAAAGCGTGTGTTGACTATGCGCAAAGGTGCTATTATCAGTGATGAGCAGGAAGGAGGGTATCACTATGAGGCCTAGTACTTTCTGGTATACGCTAAAACAAGGATTTAAGAACATTCGTAGGAACTGGATGTTTTCCTTGGCGTCGATCATTACGATGGCAGCCTGTATTTTTCTCTTTGGTATTTTTTATTCGATTGTGGAGAATCTGAACTATATCACCAGAACCGTGGAACAGGATGTTGCAGTTACAGTTTTTTTCGACGAAGGAACTAAAGAAGAGCAGATTAAAGAGATAGGGAAGAAGATTGAGGAACGTCCGGAGACAGCCGAGGTTGTATATGTTTCAGCCGATGAGGCTTGGGAGGAGTTCAAAGAAGTATACTTAGGTGGTTCAGAGGAAGCCGCAGAGGGATTTAAGGATGACAATCCACTGGCAAATTCTTCAAGCTATGAGGTTTATGTCAATGAGATTGAGCAGCAAAGTCAATTAGTTGATTACATTAAAGGGTTGGATCATGTCAGGGAAGTCAAGCAGTCTGAGGAAGCAGAACAGACATTGACGTCAATTAACAAGCTGATTTTCTATGTCTCTATGGGAATTATTTTGGTGTTGTTGATTATTTCTGTATTTTTAATCAGCAATACGGTGTCTGTGGGTATCTCTATTCGAAAAGAGGAGATCGGTATCATGAAATTGATCGGGGCGTCGAATTTTTTCGTGAGATTTCCATTCCTGTTGGAGGGAATTATACTGGGATTGATAGGTTCAGCAATTCCGTTGACTGCACTTTATTTCTTATATAATCAAACCGTGGAGATGGTTTTGACTAAATTTAATGGATTGTCCAATTTTATGCAGTTCATTCCAGTGAATGATGTGTATCGTATTTTATTGCCAGTGGGCCTGGTTTTGGGTATTGGAATTGGTTTTCTGGGAAGTTATCTGACTACGCGGAAACATTTAAAAGTCTAAAGTGATATTGAAAATCATAAGATACAGAAGGGGTTGTTGTGAGATGACAGCCCCTTCTGTTAGTGCTTGTAAGGAGAGAAGATGGAAGACAAGAAAAAATATGTAGCGGGTTTTTTAGGAGGTATTCTGTGCACTGTGGTCATTGCGGGAGCTCTGTTTTTCGCCTATGTGAAGACACAGCCAGAAACAGTGCTCTCAGACCTTAGCCACAGGAGAAAACTGGCATATCTGGAAAACTTGATTGACCAGTATTATTTGGAAGACAAAGATGAGGATGAACTGGCCGAGGGAATTTATACAGGGTTGATATATGGTTTAGGAGATCCTTATTCTGCGTACTATACTGCAGAAGAGTATGAGCGGGAGAGCCAGTCTACAGATGGAGAGTATACGGGAATAGGGGTCACAATTACAAAAAATCAAGATAACGAGACAGTTATCATAGATTGCTATGAAGGAGGGCCCGCAAAGCAAGCTGGAATACAGACTGGTGATATACTGAAGAAAGTAAATGGAGAAGATGTTTCAGGCATGGAACTTGCGGAGGTAACCGAACGCATAAAGAATTCGCCTAGCGATGAAGTGATCTTGACGATTCAAAGGGAAGGTGAGAAGAATACAAAAGAGGTGAAGGTCTCTGTGACCGGCGTGGAAATTCCATCTGTCAGCAGTGAGATGCTAGAAGAAAACATTGGATACATTAAGATATCTAAGTTTACCGGTGTCACCTATGAACAATATCATGCAGCGTTTGAAAAGCTGAAAGAGCAGGGAGCAAAGCAGTTGATTGTGGATTTGAGAAATAATCCGGGTGGACTTATGACAGCTGTCTGTGATGTCTTAAGGGAGATACTGCCGGAAGGTCTGATTGTATATACGGAAGATAAGTATGGAAATCGTGTGGAAGAGACGTGTGACGGCAAATCACCGCTGAACATGCCGTTAGTCGTTTTGGTTAACGAAGGAAGTGCCAGCGCTTCAGAAATCTTTGCGGGAGCTGTGCAGGATCACAAAGTGGGAACCATTGTGGGGACGACCACGTATGGAAAAGGAATCGTACAGACTGTGCGTCAACTAAGTGACGGGAGTGCGGTGAAGCTGACAGTATCTAAGTACTATACACCGAATGGAAACAATATTCATGAGGTTGGTATTCAACCGGATGTAGAAGTGGAACTGAGTGATGACGTTACGGATCTTTCTCAGGTGGAACAGTCGCAGGATAATCAGCTTCAGAAAGCTCTCGAAGTAGTGCGAGGTAAAACCCAGTAAAATGAAGGTTGAATCAGGGCCGCTTTAGTGATATTATTATTCTGAATAAATTTTTATAGATCTTACGGCCAAGAACAGGAAAACTTGTGCAGCGTATATATCTGTGGCGAGTTACCGCAAGATTCTTTAGAATAAATAGAGAGGCGGAGTTATATTATGAGAGATTATGTGATTACTACGGATAACAATTCTGATTTGCCGGAGTCCTATTACACGGAGCATGGAGTTGGCTGCACATATTTAAGCTACACAATGGATGGCCAGCATTACAGCCATGAGAATTTTTTGCCCGTGAAGGAATTTTATGACCGGATGCGAAAGGGCTCTATGCCTACGACAGCGCAGGTGAATCCAGAGGACGCCAGAGCACTGATAGAACCTTATCTGAAAGCTGAGAAGGATGTCTTGCATATTGCTTTCTCTTCTGGATTAAGCGGAAGCTATAACAGTGCTAGGATAGCGGGTGAGGAGCTGCAGGAAGAGTATCCGGACAGAAAAATTGTGGTAATTGATTCACTGGCGGCATCCCTAGGACAGGGTCTTCTCGTTTATTTAGCCCAGAAGAAAAAAGAAGAAGGCAAAACTATGGACGAAGTTGCACAGTGGGTTATGGAACATCGGCTGAACATGGTTCATACGTTTACTGTGGATGATTTGAATCATCTTTACCGAGGCGGAAGAGTGTCGAAAACGACTGCAGTTGTCGGCGGTGTGCTAAACATCAAACCAGTACTACATGTCGATGACGAGGGAAAGTTAATTCCTGTGGGAAAAGTCAGAGGCAGAAAGAAGTCTTTGTTGGCCCTAGTGGATATGATGGAAGAAAAGTTGGGAAACTATAAAAATTCTTGTGACACTATTTTTATTAGTCATGGCGACTGTGAGCAGGATGCGCAGTTTGTGGTTGACAAAATAAAAGAAAAGTATCCGATTAAGACGGTACTGATGAATCATGTGGGAGCGACGATCGGCGCGCATTCCGGTCCAGGTACGGTAGCGCTGTTTTTTGTGGGTGAAAACAGATAAAAGCGGCGTGGACTTGACAACGGTGGATAGGAAAGATTTTCTTCCTCTATTTGCCGCGAGTCGGGCTTATCGTGCATATAAAAAGAAAGAACAAGTTTTAGGAGACCTGTTCTTTCTTTTTATATGCGCCGGAAAAGCTATTTGGTTTTTGTCTCAGAGAGGCGATCTGAGAAATCAGAGGGAGATGTCTGTTGATTAGATTTACAAATCTGCCCACGATGCAGGCTGAGAGAATCGTGCCGATTCCTAATCCTGACAATCTATGAAAGAATAAGAATGAGAGAAAGGCAGCCCCTATGACTAAAGTGGTATCAAAAATTACTTTGACTGTACCGAAACGTCTACGGGAGACTTGGGAGATTGCTTTTACAACTCCCTCTCCAGGGACGACTAACACGTCGGGGGCTACTTCAATACTGATGCCAAGGGCCAAAATCGTACAGCCAACGATCAAAGCAGCAAACTGAACGGCCAGATTTACAGGCTCGAAGAAAAACAACAGATTCATGCTGACGTCAATACAGAAGCTGAAGAGGACATTCACGGCAATCTGTAGATATTGAATGGCATGGAAGTCTTTTTTTAACAGAATGACCTCTAACAAAATGAAAACCATATTTAATATGAAAGTAAACTGTCCAAGGGTCATGGGAAACTGTAAGCTTAGTACATAGGGAAGGCTGGAGATAGGAGAAGTTCCCAAAGCAGCTTTTGTTATTAACGCAACGCCAAAGGAATTGATCAGGATTCCCGCAACAAACCAAAAATATCTCAACAAATTATTTTTCATCTTCTGACTCCAATTCTTTTAGATTTTCCAAGATATTTTGAAAAGTTTGAATAAAATGACAGCGATCTTCTTGGGAGATGCCCTGCCAAGCAGCTTTATTGACGGAGTCACAGATGAATGCTACTCGTTTTGCCAAAGTGTATCCTTTCTGTGTAAGATAAATCCGTGTGACGCGGCGGTCCTGCGAGCAGGGAACCTTGACAATCTGGTCCAAGAGAACCATGCGGGAGAGAAGGCTGGTAACGGTAGATTTGTCCAGCACACAGCCATTGCTGATCTCTTTTTGCGTGCAGCCATCGTGTTCCAGGAGAAATTCTAAAATTTTAGGCTGGCCAGGCATCAGACCTTCCAGGCTAGTCTTAGAGACAATGGCTTTGTTGGAACGATTGAACCCTAATAGAAGAAGATAGTGCAGATCATGATAATTCATGTGTCCTCCCAATAAGTTTTAATTCAAACTATTTTCATTATAGAAATTTGTTTATTTTTTGTCAAGAATAATTTTAGACAGACGTTGCTTTATGTCCTGAAAGGTGGTATGTTACAACTAATAATATCGTTTGGTCCGCTGAGGATACGGAAAAAAGGAGACCGAAGGAGGGAATGGAATGGCTTTATTTCAATGCAATTTTTATTCAAAATCTCTAGGGTACGATACTCAGATAAATGTGATTTTACCAGAAAATAGAGGAGATTATTCATTTGATGAAAGCAGAAATTATTGTTTTCAAGTACTGTATTTGCTGCATGGCAAGGGAGACGACTGCAATGGCTGGCTTAGAAAGACCTCAATAGAAAGGTATGCGCAGAGCCATTGTTTGGCGGTGATTATGCCTACAGGGGAAGACAGTTTTTTTACAGATACAGTATCTGGGAAATTATTTTTTACCTATCTGTCGGAGGAACTCCCCCAAAAAATGGGAAGGTGGTTTCCGATTTCAAATCAGCCAGAGGATACGTTTGTGGCTGGTCTGTCCATGGGAGGCTACGGAGCATTGAAGCTTGGTCTGACTTATCCAGAGCGTTTTGGTGGAGTGGGGGCTTTTACTGCGGTGACAATGCCAGATCAGGTGTATGAGGCGAATTGGGGACCTAATGACGCTGAAGATAGAGAGAAGATGGAGAAAAACTTGAGAAATGTATTTGGGGAGGATCGGTATCAGCAGAAGGATTTGCCCATGTGTCTGCTGGATAGGTGTGTGAAAGAAAAAAAGAAGGTTCCGCCGATTTTTTTATACGAAGGTAGACAGGACCTGTTATACGGTATGAATCAGAAGTTTTATCGGAAAGCGAAAGATTATGGCCTAGATATCACTTATGAAGAGTGGGATGGAGGCCATAACTGGGATTTTTGGGATGCTGCTGTGAAGAAGGTATTGGATGCTTTCCCACTGAAAAACGAAGCTTTGTAGAAAAACAATCCTTGGAAAGAGAAAATTCCAAGGATTGTTTTTACACTTTTCATTTTTCATGCTTAGAACGAGAAAACTTAATAAGGGTATTTTCTTGATTCCTTCATATAAAAGAAGTAATGATGCATTCAGTACCTAGGGCCAGTAAGTAATTCCATCCGGCGGCAAGATCTGCATGATAACAAAGAAGATAGCAAATCAGCGTGAGTACTGGGTAGTGGAGGATATAAATTCCAAAGCTAGATTTTGCCAGGTATTTGGTGACGGAAGTTTTAAAATTAAAATATTTTTTTAAGCATCCAATAACAGTAATCTACAGATATAGATTCGTAAAGAAGCTTTGTAGGCAGGTGTCAGAAGAGTAATTATTTCTGTAATAATAAAAGGTGTACAAAGCTGCTCCAAAAACTGCTGTGGTAAGCATTGGCAGTCGAATATTTTTATACGAAACGCCTTCTCTGCAAAATATTTTTTGAGTTTTTCATACAGGGTTTTTTGATTCCCTTTTACGCCAGAACGTAATCTGCACGTTTGCTGCGTATCTTTTCTGCAATCTCTTTCTGTGTCCCCATCACATCAATAGCTATGACCTGCCCTTTGATCTGTAATTTGTCCACTAAGTCCGGTATCACTGTAATCTCATTGCTTTTTTCTTCTACCACTTTCTGACCAAGGCAGAAACCATTTTCTTTACATCATGCAGATACAATATGTGCAGGCTTTTCTTCTTTCCGCTTATTCCCGCGTATAGTTTTCCCATCAATACAGATGAGCATTTTGAGAAACCCTCCCTCCTCACGGTTTAACAGTTCCTGTCATTTTTCGTAAAGCTGTTGTAAAATACCGGTGAGATCATCCCTATTACACGGCGGAGGGTATCATGGGAAGGCACTCCATTTTTAAATATTTTTTAAAGTACTCCTGATAAGTTTCTGCGAAAAGTGCCATTTCCACCCAGTCGTCTGCATTGGTTAATGCCACAAACAAAACCATCACCCAAATATCTTTTAGCGAATGCTATACTTTTTTTCCTGATGCACATCTTCAATATACACCATCCAAAGCAGTAACTCTTCCATATGAACAACACCCCTTATTCTTTTATTGTACCAGCCAAAAGTGTGTTGTTCATAATTTATTTACTCATGGGTTTGACGTGCCGCTGTAATGGGGCGAGCCTCATTACAGCAGTTTGCGCAATTTGTGTGAAAGTGTTTCTCAGGATACCTGTCTGTGGATGATAAGACGGTCTCCCTCTTTTAATACGGTGGCGCCATCCGGGATGAGGTATTCTTCCCCGCGCTGGATCATAATGATCAGGGAAGTGGAATGTCCGGACACATCCGCCAGTGTGGAGTCAGCATGCAGATCGTTTTTTTCAATAAGCTTTTCGGTCAGAAACAGATCCGGAACCTGCTTACATTCCATGGAACACATGACAAGCAGATCTCCATCAAGAAGACGGGTATCTCCCTTTGGAACAAGCTGAGTTTCTCCCCTTTGCAGGTTGACAAGGATCGAGCCGGGCGGAAGTGTCAGCTCCGATACGCATTTATCGCACCATTCATGGTTTTTGGTGATGGCAAATTGAATAAAGTTTATCGGAGTCTCATCCACATAGTCAGTAAATGTTTTAAAAACATTCCCCTCTTTGTCGATCATGTTCAGTTTGTTGGCAATAAGTGGCAGCAGACTTCCCTGCAGAGCGATGGAAAACAGGACGACGACAAAAGCAATGTGGAACAGATCGTTTTCCGTACTGATAGGACTTAATACGGTGATGATGGCAAATACAATGGAGGCGGCTCCCCGCAGGCCGGCAAAGGACACCAGAAGGCTTTTCCGGATACTCCCGCGAAAAGGAGTCAGCAGGAGGAATACAGCGACAGGGCGGGCAATAAATGTCAAAAACAGAGCGATAGCTAAAGCGGGCAACCATACATTCACCATTTCGGATGGGAAAGACAAAAGTCCGAGCAGAAAGAACAGGATTGCCTGGAGGATACTTGTGACGCCGTCAAAAAACGGCACCAGGATAGTCTTTTCTGGAAGAATGCTGTTCCCGAGAATGATTCCGGTAATGTAAACGCTTAAAAAACCGTTTCCATCCAGCGCGGTAGGCATGGCATATCCGAACAGAGCGACCGCTACGATGAAAATGGTTTCAATCCCGGAGCCCTCGAAAGGATGCTTCTGCAACGTCCACCGCACGATCAGCCCGATCGTAAAGCCGAACAACGCGCCGATGACAAGTTGTTTCAGCAGAAGAATACCGGCGTCAGAGAAGGTGACGCTGCTTCCCATAGCGGTCAGAAGGATTATGGTCAGCGTGTAGGCAACGGGATCGTTGGAGCCGCTCTCCACTTCCAGAAGAGGGGCGGTATTTTCTTTCAGCGCAAGATTGCGGGAACGGAGGATAGAGAAGACGGACGCAGCGTCGGTGGAGCTTAAAAGAGCGCCGCAGAGCATTCCCTCCAGTATATCCATGCGCAGAAATAGGTGGCAGAACAGTCCAGTAAGCAGGGCGGTCATGACCGTACCGAGACTGGAGAGTAGAATCGACGCCGCTGCCGCGGGTTTTGCTTCT
>UMIN01002006.1_pt1 | contig 33389 bp, 31 predicted proteins | sample 1965811 | NCBI WGS metagenome assembly UMIN01 (sample SAMEA4836123, study PRJEB28245) | human gut metagenome | biome: gut microbiome; material: fecal sample | place: Denmark | collected 2008
AGAATAGTTACCGCATTTTTCATAGAGGGAAGCTTTTTTATTCATAGATTGTTCATAACTTGCTGGTAAAATATGTTCAATGCTTGCATGTATTTACATGCCATGTATGTGAGATATGGAGTGTATGTAAACCATTCAGCCATGTGGGTTCAGATTTGCGGGAGTGCGATGTACGGAGCAATCCACGGCTTATACTTTTTGGAGGTGCCGCCGACAGGCGGCATGAGAGGGTACGCAATAAGGCCGGCAAGCGGCGCTGCTTGCCGGTGGCACACGTCTAGCACAAACCGTAGTGGAGCTAAGACCTGCCATGCTCGCACGAGCAGGTCTTAGCTTATGGGTGAATGGTTACGTATATTGAGATTGCTTAGTTAAGCGTGACTTATTTCTGCAGGGAGATGTAGCATGGGAAATGAGAAGAATATAAATTCGCGGGACAAGAAATCTTCAAAGGGTGAAGAGAAAAATTACGATTTTATCAGAGAGACAATCAAGAATAGGCCACTGGACAAAAAAAGACTTTTATATAGGATTGGAGCTTTGGCAGGTGCCGGAATTATCATTGGTGTGACGGCGGCGTTGGCGTTTTCGGTGGCCGCGCCGAGACTTGTGAGAAAATTGGATGAGGGAAAGCAGCAGGCCAAGATTGACATTCCTCAGGACGATCCTTCTGTGACACCCACCGCAACGCCGGTACCGGTGGCAATGCCGTCCGAAGAAAGCGCGATGGAGCAAGCTGAGAGAGCTTACCAGGAAGCGCTTCAGATTTCGGAGGAGCCTAGGAAGGCGATTGTCTCCGTGGTAGGACAAAAAGAAAAAGAGGATATTCTGGATAATACACTACTGACTAGTGGAAGGGCAATGGGAATTATCATTCTGGAAGACTATCGGGACTACTATATTTTGACTCAACAGACAGCGGTGAAAAAGGCGGAAAATATTCAGGTGACTTTCCAGGACGGGACGATCGTCAATGGAGCAATAAAGAAGAGCGACAGCCGTACAGATTTGGCAGTTGTGACTGTGCATAAGAGAGATGTTGATAAAAAGACCCAAGAGGGAGTTTCAGTGGCGGTGCTGGGGAATTCCTACAGTCTGATTCAGGGGAAAACGGTGATAGCCATTGGAAGCCCTTCTGGTTATGACGATTCCGTGTACTTTGGAACAATTACTTCTGTATCGAACAAGGTAGCCGTGACAGACACGGAGTACAATCTGCTAATTACAGATATTCTGGGAAGTCAGCAAGGCAGCGGCGTCCTCTTGGACACGGACGGAGAAGTGATTGGATTGATTGCCCAGGATTACGGAGATGAGAAGAATGAGTCGAAGACCATGGTCAAAGCTCTGGCAGTATCCCAGCTCAAGCCATTGATTGAAACTTTATCCAATGGGGAGGCGATACAGTATCTGGGTGTGCGGGGAAAGGATATTTCAGAAAATGTATCGAATAGTATTGACATTCCTCAAGGCGTCTATGTAAAATCGGTGGAGGATAACTCTCCCGCAATGGAGGCGGGGCTCCAAAGCGGTGATGTGATTCAGAAGATTGATGGGAAAGAGATTGAGACGATGCAGCAGTACAGCAGCCAGCTTCAAAAGTGCGAAGGAGGTCAGAAAGTCAGTCTGACAGTCATGCGAAGCAAGGGTGCGGAAGGCTATGCGGAAATGAAAATAGAGGCAGAGGTGGAATCCCGTTAGAGAGACAGTGCTGTCCAGAAAGGTTGGCACTGCCTTTTCAGCGCAATAAGGCCGGCAAGCGGTGCTGCGTGCTGGTGGTACGCGTCTAGAACGGATCGTAGCGGAGCGAAGACCTGCCGTACTTGCACGGGCAAGCATTTATCGGACAGATAACGGCGGAATCGTGAGCTGCCCGAAATATCGCGGCGGATAGAGGAGCTGAAGTGAGGCCACGTTGTTATATGCGAAGTGCCTGTTGGCCTGAGATGGTCACAGTATATGTTATGAGAACAAAAGGCAGAGAGAAAGTGGAAGGATAGAAATTATGAGATATTTGGAAGAATTACGTGAGGGCGACAGAATTAGCGGAATTTATCTGTGTAAGCAGAAACAGTCAGCAGTTACAAAAAATGGAAAACCTTATGACAGTATTATCCTACAGGATAAGACAGGAGTCCTGGACGGGAAAATTTGGGATCCAAATTCCCAGGGGATTTGTGATTTTGATGCTCTGGATTATATAGAGGTGATCGGAGATGTGATCAGCTTTGCAGGGGCTCGTCAGGCGAATATAAAAAGAGTTCGAAAGGCCGAGGATGGGGAATTTGACCCTGCGGATTACCTGCCGGTCAGCGGAAACAGCACAGAGGAGATGTACCATAAAATTTTAGAGTATGTGAACAGTGTAAAAAATCCTCACTTGAATTTGCTCTTGAAAAAATTATTTGTGGATGATCTGGAATTTGTGAAAAATTTCAAAAACCATTCTGCTGCTAAGACGGTGCATCACGGATATATAGGAGGTTTGTTGGAGCACACTTTGGGTGTTGTAAGACTTTGCGATTATATGGCAGATGCGTATCCGATTATTAAGAGGGATTTGCTGATTACGTCAGCTTTGTGCCACGATATTGGGAAAACGAGGGAGTTATCAGAGTTTCCGCTGAATGATTACACAGATGAAGGGCAGCTTCTGGGACATATTGTTATCGGAACCGAGATGCTTCATGATCTGATACGAGAGATTCCAGATTTTCCGGAGGTGTTGGCCAATGAATTAAAACATTGTATTTTGGCCCATCATGGAGAATTGGAGTTCGGTTCACCGAAAAAGCCGGCGTTGGTGGAGGCTGTGGCTTTGAATCTGGCAGACAATACGGATGCCAGGATGGAGACATTGACTGAGATTTTCTCCGGCAAGGAAAAGAAGGAGTGGCTGGGGTATAATCGGCTGTTTGAGTCAAACCTGAGAAGAACGACAGGGGATTTATAAAAGATGAACTATCAGAAAAATGATATTCTTTGCCTGAGAATCACCGATATGGGAAATGACGGTGAGGGGATTGGGAAGACAGAAGACGGGTACACTTTGTTTGTCAAAGATGCGGTGATTGGCGACAAAGTGCAAGTTAAAATTATCAAGGCGAAAAAAAGCTATGGCTATGGTCGGTTGATGGAAGTGTTGGAGCCTTCTCCGGATCGGGTGGAACCTTTGTGTCCGCAGGCTAGACCCTGCGGAGGCTGTCAGCTTCAAGCTTTGTCTTATGAGAAGCAACTAGAATATAAACAGAACAGGGTGAAAAGTCACCTGGAGAGAATCGGCGGGTTTTCTGACATCCCTATGGAGCCGATTATTGGAATGGAAGAGCCTTATTACTATCGCAATAAGGCTCAATTTCCTGTAGGAAGAAATAAAGAAGGAAGAATTGTCACGGGCTTTTATGCGGGCCGTACACACAGCATTGTGGAAACCCGCAGGTGTTACTTGGGAGTTTTGGGAAATGAAGAGATCTTAAATCGGGTGATCGACTGGATGGAAGAAAATCAAGTGGAACCCTATGATGAAAAGAGCGGTTCTGGCTTAGTACGCCATATCTTGATTCGCTATGGTTTTTCCAGTGGTGAGTGGATGGTCTGTCTCGTGATAAATGGAGACAAGCTGCCTGCTAAGGAAAGACTAATCCGCACGCTCATCGAAATAAATGGGATGACCAGTATTACAGCGAATGTGAATACCAGGAGAGACAATGTGATTCTGGGCGAGAAGATTTTGCCAGTCTGGGGCCAGACTTATATTACCGACCAGATCGGGGAGGTATCTTATGAGATTTCTCCACTGTCTTTTTATCAGGTAAACCCCTTGCAGACCCGTAAGCTATATGAAAAAGCGTTGGAGTATGCCAAGCTGCAAGGCAATGAGGTTGTCTGGGACTTGTATTGCGGAATTGGTACGATCTCTCTTTTTCTGGCTCAGAAAGCGAAAAAAGTCTACGGTGTGGAGATTGTGCCGGATGCCGTCAGAGACGCCAAACGGAATGCGAAGATCAACGGTATGAAGAATGTGGAGTTTTTCGTGGGAAAGGCAGAGGAAATTCTGCCGAAGAAGCGTAAAAGTGAAGGGGTGTATGCGGATGTCATTGTGGTGGATCCGCCCCGGAAAGGCTGCGACAGGGCTTTGTTAGATACCATCCTGGAAATGGGACCAAGACGTGTGGTGTATGTTAGTTGCGACAGCGCGACCTTAGCCAGAGATTTGAAGTATCTGTGCGGAGATGGAGGGTATCGGCTGGAGAAGGTGTGCCCGGTTGACCAATTTGGGATGACGGTGCATGTGGAGACGGTTGTCTTAATCTCAAGAGTGAAGGAATAAGCGACAGAAAACACGGTATTTCAAGTGTTTCGGGCAGTTTTCCAGTGACAGTAGAGGCAGAAATACTGGTTGAAAATGCACTGAAAGAACATATCCACAGCTTCTGATTTAAAGTTGATGATAGTGTTTTCAAACATTTTTACAATGAATGTGCGAAAGAAGTTATTACTTTTTGCGAAAAGCAAGTTGTCAGTTATCACATAAAAGAAAAATCGCAAACGAAAGAATGAGGTGAATGATTGTGGCATTACTGCAGGATTTGATAAAGCAAATAGACGATCCCTCATTGCGCGAGCGTATTATGGCAGAGGTAGGTAAGCTTACCAAGCAGAAGAAATTTGGTTTGGTCTTTGAGGAGCATCTGCCGGAGTGTACGCTGTTATATGACGTGGAGATAAAACGAGGGGACAAAGTTGCACGAAAGGCCGGGCCGGTGTCAGATATTTACATTGTGTGTTCCATCGATGAGAGCAAAGCAATATGTGAGCATAAGACAGATCATGTGGAGACTGAGTTTGCCCTGGATGATCTTGTTGCCGTTGCGGAATTCGGCGAGCCGATCTATCCATATCTGAAGCCTGTTGATTCAGTTTGCAAAGCAGCTGATAGCAATCTTTGGCACACGTTGATTGAGGCGGATAACTACCATGCTCTGCAGCTCTTGGAATATTTGTATGCAGGTAAGGTTGATTGTATCTATATTGATCCACCCTACAATACGGGAGCAAGGGACTGGAAATATAACAACGACTATGTGGACAGCAGCGATGCATACCGGCACAGCAAGTGGTTGTCTTTCATGGAGAAACGTTTAAAACTGGCAAAGAAACTTTTGAATCCGAAGGACTCCGTACTGATTGTGACAATCGATGAAAAAGAATATCTGCATCTTGGATGTTTGCTGGAGGAGATCTTCCCAGAAGCAAGAATTCAGATGATCAGTACAATGATTAATCCGGCGAACGTGGCAAGAGCTGGTGAATTTGGGCGCAGTGGAGAATATATCTTCTTTGTAATGCTTGGAGGCTCAACACCACAACGAGTAAAACTATCCCGAGAATGGGTATCGAGCAAGGGAAGAACACATACTGGAAACATACGATGGGATTTGTTGAAACGTTCTGGTACAAATGCAGAGCGCAGCCATTCACCAGGAGGCTTTTATCCAATATATATTGATAATGAAACAGGAAAAATAACAAAAGTGGGTGATCCGTTATCACCAGGCATTTCTGAAGCACCAGCAGTTGAAGGATGTACAGCACTGCTACCAATTAGACAAAATGGGACGGAGGGCAACTGGCAATGGTCATCTGTCACATTTGCTGAAAGAATGGCATTGGGTAGAGTTAAAATAGGAGGCAATAAGGACAAAGGTTTTACTGTCTATATATTGAAGAATGGAGAATATTCTAAGATAACTAACGGTGAATTTAAAATAATTGGCCATGGCATTAACAACGAAATTATCGTAGATGATAATGACTCTGAATATGTCATGGCAACACCGGGGGACATTTGGAAAATTGCAGGGCATGATTCTACGCAGTATGGTTCACGCCTGTTAGGCAATATATTTGGCGAACGCAGGTTTACTTTCCCAAAATCTTTATATGCTGTAAAGGATAGTCTATATTTTTTCACTGCTAACAAGCCTAATGCCCTCATTGTTGATTTCTTCGCAGGTTCTGGCACTACACTTCACGCAGTCAACCTGCTGAACGCTGAGGACGGCGGCAATCGCCGCTGTATTATGGTGACGAATAATGAGGTGTCAGATACAGAAGCAAAGGCTCTCACAAAGCAGGGATATAAGCCGGGTGACAAGGAATGGGAAAAGCTCGGTATCGCTCGCTATGTCACATGGCCGCGCACAATCTGTTCTATTGAGGGACATGATGTAAATGGCGGACTCTTGAAGGGGAAATACCTCGGCAGTGATATTCCTATGGCCAATGGCTTTAAAGCAAATGTAGCGTATTTTAAGCTTGGATTCCTTGACAAAGCATCTGTCCGCATTGGCAGACAGTTCAAAGAAATGTTACCAACTCTATGGATGAAGGCGGGATGCTATGGTCCCTGTCCGGAACTTTCCGGCCAGCAGCTCCCTGTGTATATGGTTCTCACCGAAAACCGCATGGCAATTTTGAATGATAACAGCTGTTTCGCGAAGTTCGCAGAGGAAGTTGAAAACGCTTCGGAGATCGAAACCGTTTATCTGGTGACGGATTCCGATGAGGATTATCGCAGTATGTCCAGAGAACTGGAAGTAAAACAGACTTATCAGTTATACAGAGATTATCTGGATAACTTTAGGATAAACAGTAGGAGGTGATCGTTATGAGAGATGAACTGATCTCTTTCCAACAAACAGCCGTATCAAAGCTGATTACTGAGATAAACAGTGCTGCAGCCTATCACAAGGTCGATGGACGTCCACAGGTAATTGCGTTCCGTGCCCCCACAGGCTCTGGAAAGACCATCGTCATGACGGCAGTCATCGAGGATATCCTGAACGGTACAGATACCATCATTGAACAGCAAGAGGCCATCTTTGTATGGCTCTCCGACTCGCCGCAGTTGAATGAGCAGTCAAAAACAAAAATCATACAGAAGGCGGATAAAATCCGCCCGTATCAATGCATCACTATCGAAGACGACTCCTTTGACCAGGAAATGCTTGATGATGGAATGATTTATTTTCTGAATATGCAAAAGCTCGGAAAATCAAGTCGTCTTGTGAGCGGCGGCGACAGCCGGACTTATACCATCTGGCAGACTTTGCAGAATACTGTCGAACGGAAAGGCGATCACTTGTATGTGATTATAGATGAAGCTCATCGTGGGATGCACGGTAGGGATGCAGCAAAAGCTACCACTATTATGCAAAAATTCTTGAAAGGCAGTGAAGCTGACGGCATTGACCCGATGCCTATCGTTATTGGTATGAGTGCCACAGATGAGAGATTCCGCAGGCTTGTGGGGAATATCTCATCTGTTCGTCATGATGTCGATGTCCGGCCGGATGAAGTCAGGGCATCAGGCCTGTTGAAGGATAGAATCATCATAACTTACCCGGAACAGGACTCTATTGACGATATGGTGATTCTCCAGGCAGCGGCGGATGAATGGAAAAATAAATGTGAGCATTGGAATTATTATTGTACGATGCAGAAAAGTCAGCAGGTGCGTCCAGTGTTGGTGATTCAGGTGGAGAATCGCAATAATGACAGCGCATCTGCAACAGAAATCGGCGAGTGTCTTTCCCGCATAGAGGCGCGGACAGGTGCACGGTTTTCAGAATATGAGGTTATACATACATTTGGACAGACCGGACCCATTGAAGCGAATGGTCTGAAAATCCATCATGTTGCTGCCTCGGATATAGCAGAGAATAAGAAGATTAGGGTTGTGTTTTTTAAAGAGAATCTCTCTACTGGCTGGGACTGCCCGAGAGCAGAAACCATGATGTCTTTCCGACATGCACAAGATGCAACTTATATTGCCCAGCTTCTTGGACGTATGATCCGTACACCGCTTCAGCGTCATATAGATGTGGATGAGACATTGAATGAAGTGCGGCTTTTCCTTCCGCATTTTAATAAAGACAATGTGGAATCAGTGATGAAAGCTCTGCAGGACGAGGAAGGCAGCGATATTCCGGCTGATGTTGAAGGCGAGGGTTATGGAAATGATCCAAGGGAGACATGGGGGTATCGCCCGAAAAATCATCACAAAACGGTTGATCCGAATCAGATGACCTTATTGGATTATGCAGAATCACAAGGTTTTCCTTCAGATCCGATGTTTGAACATTCGATCATGCGTGAAGGCGCTGCTGGGTATGGCGTATCTTCAGGAGGAAACACATTCTCTTCACAGACTGCAAAACCTGATACCAACATCGATCATCCTTCCGTTAGGACTGAGTCTGCACAAAAGAACACAAGTCAGGAGCCAACATCGACAGCACAAACAGCAGATTTTGATGCCCCAAACGCACCAGAACAGATATGTTTTGATTTCACTGAAGAAATAGACAGAGAAGCGGTTGCGGCATTCATCAATAAGACTGCGCTTATAACCTATGAAATCAAGCCGTTCAAAACTACAGATTACCTGCCGTCATTGATTAGACTTGCTTCTCTTATCAAAAATACAGGCCTTGATATCTATGCGCTGCACAGTATTCAGCAGGATGGTATCAAGATGATAGAAGAATATATCAGCAAGCTTAGAGAGAGCAGTGAGTACGATGATCTCGTGTTAGAAGTAAAAAAGTTGAATCTTTCCTGGAAGATTTTTGATGCATTCGGAAAAGCCGTGAATGCAGACAAGGAATATAGTTATTACACTTCTTCTGATGAGGATATTGACAGAAAATTTCGAATTGCTGAAAAGATACTTGGAGGATTTGGACTCGGTGCGGCATACGGCGTTTCTCATTTTAACCAAGATAACCCTTCCGAATATATGATTCATGTTATTCTGTTTGCGGCTGATAAAGATTGTGTGGATAGGCTCCACCTCTATGCCAAAGATAAGTTCAACGAAATGAGCGATGCATACAGACTGCAGTTCGCCCATATGCAGGTTGATAAATATCGTAAGCAGTACGATGCTATCATTTCCAATGGCAATGAAGTTAGTACGCATAGCTTCCGTTTGCCAGAGCAGATCCGCCCGCTCATAGATCCGAAGGGTGAGCGATACTACAATCATTTTTTTGTAAATGAAGATACTGGATATGCAAAAATATATCTGGATACCTGGGAGAAAGCTGTGATTGATGAGGAATCTGATCGGAAGGATTTTGTCTGCTGGATTCGCAATCCATCCAGAGGCTGGGGGTTATGCTTGCAAAGATTGGAAAATGGTATCGTAAAAAGGTTTTACCCAGACTTTCTCATCATAAGAAATGTCAAGGGAGTCGGTTATGTCATCGATATTCTTGAACCGCACCGCTCAGATTTGACTGATAACCTTTCCAAGGCAAAAGCACTCGTGCATTATGTACAGAAACAGCCAAGTGCACCAATTGGCCGGTTACAGCTGATTCGAGAGGGAAAAGACAGCATAACCGGAAAGAAACGTATGAAGAGACTTGACCTTGCAAAGAGTGCAGTCAGAGCAAGAGTAATGCAGTTGCAGACAACACAGGAACTAGATAGCCTGTTTCTTGATGACAGCATGGTGGACTAAAGAAAATGCCTTATGCGTTTGCACACCTTTCAGCGATAGCAGAAATGGTAAGGACGAGAGTGCATAATGCCAATGGCGCATACAGCCTATCAGACGGGGCTGTCTCTATGCTGCCATCGCGCGGCGGCAGTAAGCCGGATGCAAAGAAATGATAGGATAGTAAGGGTTTCAGGGCAGATCATGTCAAAAAGCTGCATCTAATGTGACAATATCACAGAACGTACGAGGGAAAAAGGGTATGTTTAAGTTATAGAAAAAAAGGAGGTGCTCAGTATGAGATTAAAGAATAAAGTTGCCATTATCACCGGAGGAAGTCGTGGAATCGGATTTGCCACTGCAGATAAGTTTTTGAGTGAAGGAGCTATTGTAATCATAACTGCAAGTTCTCAGGAATCTGCGGACCAAGCGGTTGAAAAATTAAGAGAGAAATATCCGGAGGCGACTGTGGCGGGAATCAGCCCGAATCTGGCCAGTTTAGAATCAGTCCGCGAAATGTTTAAGAGAGCTACAGAGAAATATGGCTGTGTGGACATCCTGGTAAACAACGCAGGTGTTTCCGAGAGCACTCCATTTATGGAATACACAGAGGAGACTTTTGATAAAGTCATGGATTTGAATGTGAAAGGGGTCTTTAATGCTACCCGGGCAGCAGCAGAGTGTATGGTTGCCAGGGGAAGCGGAGTGATTCTTTCCACCTCATCTATGGTGAGCATTTCTGGCCAGCCCAGCGGTTTTGCATATCCTGCGTCTAAGTTTGCGGTGAACGGGCTGACAGTATCTTTGGCACGAGAACTAGGGCCAAAGGGTATCCGGGTAAACGCTGTGGCTCCTGGCATCACACAGACAGACATGATGAAAGCGGTTCCCAAAGAAGTTCTGGAACCACTGACTGCAAACATTCCCCTGCGCCGTCTGGGAAGGCCGGAGGATATCGCCAATGCCTTCGTATTTTTGGCTTCTGAAGAGGCTTCGTACATTACTGGGGTTGTACTGAGTGTAGATGGGATGGCAAGAGCTTGATTGTGCATTGTGGCAGGGCAGCTGTGTCTGCCCTGCCTTTTCCAAAATCATCTGTTATATTCCGATGTATGGTTCTAAATGATGTTATTGATTCGCTATGTCGTATTTTTCTATATACGGTATGTTTTCTATATACAGCCAACGTTCGATAAAAGTTGGATTACTGCAAACAGACACTTGTCGTCAAAGGCAGTGTATCGCGCATAAGAACTTGGAAAATATTTTTCGTAAGTATTGATAAATTCTAAGTGTTCAAGGGGGCTCCCGATTTCTTCAGAGTGTCCCTCAATCTGTATGTTGTCGATACAGGGGAAAACATTTGGATTTTCTTTTAGCTGGCTGTATTTTCTGAGTGTCTTATCTGTTTGAAAATACAGTTTTTTACCATAAAACTATAATGCTCATCATTCTGGATGTGACGACGTCATTTCTGGATGTTGACAACACCATTTTTTATTTTCTCCTAATTCTTTGTAAAAATTAGAATAGACTTCTTGAAATTCCATTTTTAACCATTCAATTGTCTGAGTTGCTGTATAGTTTCTGTAATTCATTTTTGGAAGGAGCCTCCGACAGAAATTCCCTGAGTATACAAGATCATGCACGATTATGTCCCCTTGCACATCCAGAGTGGGATATTTGTTTATGTACCAGTCTTTGTAAATTCCTCACATCTTAGAAACTTTTCTGACAGTGTTTGCCGTTCTTATCGTCAATTTGTGGCTGACGGACGCGCTTGCAGTCTTTGACCACCAGTTTGTCTTTTGATAATCTTTTCGGCTGAAAGACCAGAACACTGCATTTTTATAGGGCTCAATTTTTTCGAAAGCCTCTTTGGGCTCGCCGATCTCAAGGAACACCTCGCTGAAGGTGGCCGGAGGCAGGATGAAAATCAAATTGTCATAGATTTCTTTGGCCCCGCTTCCCCACCAGTCAGGCGCGTTGTGTAAAAGAGTATGGAGTTCTTCTTTTGATATAACGAAAACAGGGATGTCAAAGCCAAATTGCTTTTTAATCGTGGATTCTATTTGGCCTGTCAGCTTGTCCAGGTGATCTTCGTCGCTGGAAAAAATTACATTTCCGCTGTTCAGGTATGTTTTTACCTGCGAAAAATTCTGATTTTCAAAGCTTTTTTTCAGTTCAGCCATGGGAATTTTATTTTTTCCGCTTATGTTAATGCCACGTAAAAATGCGATATATCTTCTCATAATGATACTCCTTTGCTTGAGGTCGGTTCTATCTTTTCGGCAAATGAATTATACCATTTTATCACAGGGGTAACAATGAAATTTCGCATTTCTTTGGGAAGCCTTTAGGGTGTGCATTTTCTCTGGAATGTTCCTGCTTTTATCTCTGAAGAGTAAAAAGGGACTGACAGCGTGACTATTTTTGTGGCGTGTGGAATTTGCCGAATGCCAGGGAAGAGACCACGAAAAAGTAATGTGACAAGATCACGGAAAGATATGAAAAAATTGGTTATAGTAATATCACAGAAGGAAATAAGGAGGGCGACAAGATGTCTATCATTAATATTCATAAAAGTAATTTTCAAAGAGAAGTGATGAACTCAGATAAACCGGTTCTTTTAGATTTTTGGGCTCCCTGGTGTGGCCCATGCCGCAGGGTAACTCCGATTATAGAAGAAATTTCCAATGAACGGTCCGATATCAAGGTGTGTAAGGTCAATGTAGATGAAGAACCGGAATTGGCCGGAGAGTTCGGAATTATGAGCATTCCTACATTAGTAACGGTGAAGAATGGACAGGTTGTCGGTCAAACGGTGGGTGCGAGGCCGAAAAATATGATTTTAGAAATGCTACAAGGAGGTGCGGAAAATGGGACTTTTTGATTTCTTTAGGCAGCCAGATATTGACCAGGGGGTAAGAGAGTACCAGGCGGATTCCGGTGCAGTGTTGCTGGATGTACGAACTGGCCAGGAGTACAACGAAGGCCATATTCCCGGCAGTAAAAATATACCGTTGCAGGATATTGGCAAGGTTGCATCTATAATCACGGGGAAAAAGACCCCCTTGTATGTATACTGTCACTCTGGGGCTAGAAGCCGTCAGGCGTTCTTAGCGCTGCAGCGTATGGGATATACCAATGTAATCAATATCGGCGGAATCGCCTCATATTCAGGAAAGGTGGAAGTATGATATGAAGGTTGTCATTGTAGGTGGAGTGGCGGCAGGAGCGACAGCTGCGGCCCGCATTCGAAGATTAGATGAAAATGCTGAGATTGTGGTGTTTGAGCGATCAGGGTATATTTCCTATGCTAACTGTGGCCTGCCTTATTATATCGGAGGTGTGATCGAAGACCCTGAGGACCTGACTCTTCAGACACCGGAGAGTTTTTATTCCCGGTTTCGGATAAAGATGAAAATACATCATGAAGTTACTGCGATTGACCCCGGTTCTAAGAAAGTATCTGTAAAAAATTTAGAAACTGGGGAAGCGTTTGAAGAGAGCTATGATAAGTTGATTCTTTCACCAGGGGCGAGGGCAGCCCAGCCTGAAATTCCAGGAGTGGGACTTGAAAGGGTATTTACCATGCGCACAGTGGAAGATACTTTTCGCATCAAAGAATATATCAGTCAATATCGGCCGAAATCAGCAGTGCTGGCGGGAGGTGGGTTTATTGGACTGGAATTGGCAGAAAATCTAAGAGAGCTTGGAATGAAAGTTACCATTGTACAGAGACCTAGACAGCTAATGAGTCCTTTTGATTCGGATATGGCCTCTTTCATTCACAATGAAGTGCGCAGGCACGGTGTAGAGCTGAAATTGGGGTATACGGTGGAAGGTTTTGAGGAAAGAGACAGTGGTGTGGACGTACTCTTGAAGGATTCAAAGCCCCTCCATGCGGATATGGTGATTCTTGCGATTGGGGTTGTTCCCGATACCCATCTGGCAAAGGCGGCTGGACTGGAACTGGGAATCAAAGGGAGTATTGTGGTCAATGAAAGAATGGAGACTTCTGTTTCGGATATCTATGCGGCGGGAGACGCGGTTCAGGTAAAACACTATGTTACGGGAACGGATGCCTTGATTTCATTGGCAGGACCTGCCAATAAACAGGGGAGAATTATCGCGGACAATATCTGCGGCGGCGACAGCTGTTATTTAGGCTCTCAGGGCAGTTCTGTCATCAAGGTTTTTGATCTGACCGCGGCTGTCACAGGCATCAATGAGACTAACGCAAAAAAAGCAGGACTGGATACGGACACGGTGATTTTATCTCCTATGAACCATGCCGGTTATTACCCGGGAGGCAAAGTAATGACCATAAAATTGGTCTTTGAAAAGGAGACTTACCGATTGCTGGGAGCGCAGATTGTGGGTTATGAAGGGGTTGACAAACAGATAGATGTGCTGGCTGTTTCCATCCATGCTGGTCTGAAAGCTACGCAGCTCAAAGATTTAGAACTTGCCTATGCTCCTCCATATTCCTCAGCAAAAGACCCAGTCAATATGGCAGGGTTTATGGTTGACAATATATCCAAAGGTAGGCTGAAGCAATGGCATTTGGAAGAGGCCGCTTTGCTGCCACGTGATGGCAGCGCAGTACTGCTGGATACCAGGACCGCAGAGGAATTTGCCAGGGGCCATATCGACGGGTTCCAGAATATTCCGGTGGACGAGCTGAGGGAGCGTCTGGGAGAGATTGAGAGAGACAAGCCCGTCTATGTAATCTGCCAAAGCGGCCTGCGAAGCTATATAGCTGTCCGGATTCTGGAGGGAAACGGCTATGAAGCCTATAATTTTTCAGGAGGATTCCGTTTCTACGACGCGGTGATGAATGATCGCTGCCTGATCGAGACGGCGGCCGCCTGCGGAATGGACGGGTAGAAGGTTTTGAGAAAGCTTTTAGGGCTGTTTTGCCGCTGCGAATCAGGAGGACATTTTAATGAGTATAAAGAAAAGACGGAAAAGGGCTGTTGTAGATGAGAAAACATGCGTTGCCTGTGGGTGTTGTGTGAAGGTATGCCCGAAAAAGGCAATCGAAGTTATCAGAGGAATCACAGCGAGGGTGAATGCGGAAAAATGTGTCGGATGCGGTAAATGTAAGAAGGAATGTCCGGCTTCAGTCATTGAAATCCAGGAGGCGGCAGTATGAAGAGAAAGTGGTATGATTATCTGTGGATTTTGTCACTGACATATTTGGCTTTGGGATTCTTTAATATTCTTTTTGCATGGCTGGGGCTGCTTTGCTTTTTTATTCCTATTTTGATTTCTGTCACAGTGGGAACCAAGGGGTATTGTAATCGGTATTGCGGCAGAGGGCAGCTGTTTTCACTTCTGGGCGGGAGATTTGGATTTTCACGCAAAAAGGATATCCCGAAATGGATGAAGAGCAGAGGATTTCGGTATGGTTTTCTGGTATTTTTCTTTCTTATGTTTTTCCAGATGCTTTGGAATACATATTTAGTATTTGCGGGAACTCAGGATTTAAGACAGATGGTTACTCTGCTGTGGACCTTTCAGGTACCGTGGCACTGGGCATATCATGGTACCTTGTTTCATGCCGGTGCGGCTCAGTTTGCTTTTGGTTTTTACAGTGTGATGCTGACTTCTACTGTGCTGGGAATTGTTACAATGATCCTGTTCAAGCCGCGAAGCTGGTGTGTTTACTGTCCTATGGGAACAATGACCCAATTAATCTGCAAGGTGAAGAATAGAAAACTATAAAATATAAGAAACACATGACCGCATTGCGGCGGAGATGAAAATGCTGCTGATGCAGCTCGCCGCAGGCGGAGCAGGATTCTTTTTTATGGGTTCTGTAATTGTTCTAGTTTTTTTCTGTCCAAAATCACAATAGTACCGCGGGAGAGCTGGACGATGCCCTCATTTTGAAAATACCGGAGCATTCTGGTTATGACTTCCCTGTGAGATCCCAAGTGTTTCGCGATGGTCTCATGGGTGATTTTCAGTTCACTGGCTTGTTCGATGGAAGACTCCTCCAGAAGAAAGGCTGCCACACGTTTGTCCAGACTCTTCCACAGAATTTGTTCCAGAAGCCACATGACATCGGAAAACCGGCTGGCCATCAGCTCATTGGTGTAGTTCGCCACGGGCGCGGACTGTTCCATGATGTTTTTGTAGACCTCTGCCGGTATGACCCAAAGCTCCGTATCTTTTTCAGCTTCAATAATTACTTCAAATTGGATAGAACGCATGATGCAGGAGGCAGAGAGCAGACATATATCCATATCGAATAGGCGGTAGATTGTGATCTCCCGCCCTTCGTCAGACAGAATGTAAGCTCGAAGCTGCCCTGATTTAATGAGAAACAGCCCTGCACAGTCTGCGTTTCCATTGTGAAGAAGCGTTCCTTTTTTGACTTTTTGGGCGTTCAGGCTGCCGAGTATTTGATTTTTTTGAATCGTATTCAGTTGATTCCATACTGGAAAAATATTTTGAAAGTCCATATCAATCCCTGCCTTTTGATACAATCAGTATAGTTTGCTTTAGAGCAGATGTCAATCACAAGTCCGTTGTCTGGACAGGCACGTATATTAAAAATATATTGTTGTTTGTGCTGTTTACAGTGGTCTGCCGAAATTTATTTCGATTGTCTGCGGCGATGAAAGTGAATTTTTTCAGATGGTATTGTCAGAAAGACGGGTTGAAAGTATAATGTCTGTATTGAAGAGACATTTATTTGTTCGAGAGATTAGAGCATTTTTTTCGGAGGTGGAACAAAGTGGCAGGGATTAAGGATGTGGCCAAGAGAGCGCGTGTCGGTGTGGGGACAGTATCCCGGATGCTGAACGATAGCGGCTATGTGGCTGAGGGAACCAGGGAAAAGATTGAGATTGCTATGAAAGAACTGAATTATACTCCCAATGAACTTGCCAGAAATCTATATCATAAGCGGACAGGGATTATTGCGGTTCTTGTCCCGAATGTGTCGAATCCTTTTTTCTCAGAGTTTGTCGATCACGTGGAGGCTGAGCTATACGAAACCGGATTTAAGATGATGCTCTGCAATGCGGCAAAGGCATGCAGCGCAGAGCGCGAGTATCTGGATATGCTGAATCGTCACATTGTGGATGGGGTGATTACAGGAGTCCACTCTCTGGATGTGGAAGAGTACAAAAAGATTCATAAGCCTATTGTAGCTTTGGATAGATATCTGGGAGAGCATATTCCAGTGGTAGCAGTCGACCATAAGGAAGGCGGTCGTTTGGCAGCAGAGACACTGATTGACTGCGGATGCAGAAAAATTCTGCATTTTAAAGGTGCGACAGCGGTGAAATCCCCCTATCATGACAGGCACTATGAGTTTGAGCGTGTTATGAAGAAGAATCAGGTAGAAACCTATTCATATGAACTGGAATGGAATCGTTTTGATTCTGAGTATTATCGAGAAGTCGTCGCAGATGTGTTTTCGAAAGAAATTGATTTCGACGGTGTATTTGCGGTAGACGAATTGGCCATTGAATGTATGAATGAGGCGATACGGAGACATTTCAAAGTGCCCCGGGACGTGAAGTTTGTCGCTTATGACGGGACTTTTATCACGGAGATGGTGGAGCCTAAGATGACGGCTGTTGTACAGCCGATTGCCAGCCTTGCAAAAGAGTCTGTGCGGTTGTTAAATGAGCTGATAGGCGGAAGAGAATATAAAAATAAGCGGGTTGTTCTAGGCGTACAGATCAGAAAGGGAAATACTACAATTTCTTAATGAGAATTGCACAAAATGATATGTATATTATCTGGTATATTGCACAAAGTGTAGAGAAATAAGTAAAAACACATTGACAAACAGGACATAAGTAATATAATGAAAATGTAAAGAGGATTTCTCTTTATTTGTTTTTAAACTTATGTGGAACGCGTTCCACATATTTTTAGAGCAGATATGGAACGCGTTCCACATTTGTTGTGTAAATAAGAAAAGCCTTGTCACGCTAATGCGCGAAAGTCTTTTCCTAATTACACAAACGTTTCGCGTGGATCGCACTGCGGCGGAGTGGAAGATGGCGCTTTGCGCCCCGCCGCAGGCGGAGAATCCTGCAAGCAGGATTCTTTTTTATAAAAGCAGAATATGATGAACCATTCCAAAATATTTAGATAGAAATTTTGGACGGTATTTTGGAAAAGGGACATTATATAAATTCCGTATGCAGCTCCAGCGTGATTTCAGAAGGGCTTCGGGCAGTGAATGAACGTGGACAGACAAGCACTGCTTGCAGTAAAATGAATGTCTGAGAGAGGGATGGGGAATAAATTATGGAAACGGAATCACAACAATTTATAAGACGAAAGGGAGGACAAGAATGAAAAAGAAGATTCTAAGTGTTTTGCTGGCGGCAGCAATGGTGGGAACAATGGCGTCTGGATGCGGTTCAAAGGAAGAAGAGCAGGCACAAAAAGGTGATGGAAACAGCATCACAGTCTTGGTGGAGAGCGGCTCTCCTGCAGAGGCTCTGGCAAAGGAGACAGCGGCAGCTTTTGAGGAAGAGACTGGCTGTGAGGTTGTAGTGGATGCGGTTGCCTATACTGGAATGTATGATAAGCTTTCTACAGAGATCAAGGCAAAACAGGCTGCGCACGATGTGGCATGTATGGATGTGGTATGGCTGGCAGCATTTGCAGATGCCATCGAACCGGTGACTGGGGCAGACACGAGCGATTTTCTTCCGACTTTGGAAGACAGCGGTACGATCGACGGAAATCTTCTTGGATATCCGATGTGGGTAAACTCGAAGATACTGATATACAGAAAAGATCTGATTCCTGAGGAGAAGGTTCCAAAGACCTGGGAAGAGTATCAAAACCTGGCCAAAGAACTGACGACAGAGGAGATGACTGGTACAACGGTATTTGGTAGTGGTTCTGATGGTGTGTGTTCTTTCCTTGACTTCGCCTGCCAAGCTGGTGCAGAGGGGTTGATTTTTGACGAGGATGGCAACGTGAACATTACAGATCAGGCTTATGTGGATGCTCTGAACTTTATGGTGGAGAATGCGAATGCGGATTATACTCCAGACGATTCTCTGTCTACAGCAGCTACAGAGTCTCAGGAGCTGTTTACCAATGGAAAGATTGCAATGCAGCTGAACTGGAGTCATCAGTATCCGGCGGCAGTGGAAGCTCTCGGAGAAGATAAAGTCGGCTGTGCGCCAATGATCGCAGGAGATGCCGGTATCGGAGCGACGACTGGCCCATGGTATGAGTGTGTGATGAAGAGCTCTGAAAATAAAGAGATGGCACAGAAGTATGTGGAGTTCATGTATGACCACAATGCTGACTACATGGATTTGACGCTGAAGATTGCGGGCAGAACTTCCGTATATGAGGAGGCAGCAAAAGAACCGGGCAATGAGCACACTACAGCAGTTTTAGAGACTCTGGGCGCTGAGCAGTCTCAGCCAAGACCTATGGTAAGCACCTGGCCTCAGATTGAAGAAGTTCTGACTGGAGTCGTAGAGTCCTGTCTGGGCGGAGCAGATGTAGAGGAAACTTTGGAGACGGCAAAGACTGAAATTGAGACGATAGGCAAATAATCATAAGAAATGAATTGACAGAGGGCGTTCCAGAAAGCGGCAGCTGACGAAAAGGAAGGCCCTCTATTTGAAGAGGTGGTAAGAGAAGATGAGATTGATTTCAAGAAAAACCTTACTGTTATTCTTTCTGCCGGGCGCCATATTCATGTGTGCGTTTCTTATATATCCGATTATCACAATGGTAATTGACAGTTTCTTTGAAATTGGGCTCACGGGAGATAAAACGTTTATTGGACTGGAAAACTATATCCATGCGTTTACAGCCGGCGGTTTTTTGAAGCAGTTGAAAAATACATTGATTTACATTGTTGTGGCTGTGGGAGTGGAGACGGTGATCGGCCTGCTGTTCGCGCTGTTTTTTGAACTGAATTATAAAGGGAGTAAAGTTGTCCGTTCCCTTATGATGGCGCCTCTTATGATTGCGCCACTGGTTGCAGGTCTTACCTGGAAACTGATGATGAGTTCCAGCTTTGGAATTGTCAATGAACTTCTGACAAGAATCGGAATTTTGTCCAGCAGTAGCGATATTCTCTGGCTGGCTGATGAGAGGTGGTCGCTGCTGGCCTGCTGTATTGCAGATATCTGGCTTACAACACCCTTTATGATGCTGATGATACTGGCTGGCCTGCAAGGGCTGGATTCCAGTATGGTAGAGGCGGCCAAAATTGACGGGGCCAATATGTTACAGCAGATTTTCTATGTGAAGCTTCCGGTGATCAAACCGGTTCTGCTCACAGCGTTGTCTGTGAGAATCATAGATGCTGCAAGGACTTTTGATATTATCTGGGCGATGACGGAGGGCGGTCCGAATAGTTCCTCTGAGACAATCAGCATTACGATCTATAAGACACTGACGCGTTATAACGATATCGGTTATGCGAGCTCAATGGCAGTGATCTTTATCGTAGTTTTAGTGATCTTTACACTGGTATTTATGCAGAGCTTATGGAATCCGAAGAAAAAGAACGGCTAGTTGGTTTGAGAGGAGGCAAAAAGAGTGAAGAAAAAAGGTGAAGTCTGGAAAAGACTGGGAATCGGTTTGTCAGTGATTCTTACGGTATTTTGGCTTTTTCCGTATTTATATGTGGTTTGTTGTTCCTTTAAACCGGGCTCAGAAGTAATTGCGGTTCCGCCAAGCTTTTTCCCAAAGGTTTTCTCTGTTGAGAATTTTTCAGGATTGTTAGAGAGAATGGATGCGATGAAGTATTTGCTGAACAGTTTGAGTGTTTCTCTGATAAGCACAGTCATTGCGCTGATTCTTGGAGCGCTCGCAGCATATGCGATTCAGCGTTCAGGTGCAAAGCTTTCTATTCTGTTGGTCGTTCTGGTACTGTGTCTGAAGATGATTCCTACATCAAGTATTGTCGTGCCAATTTATGAATTGATTTGCAATCTGGGTCTATATGATACGAGAATTGCCTTGGTTATTGTGTATTCAGCTATTAATATGCCCTTTGTGATGTGGACAATGCTGAGTTTTTATGAGGGAATTCCTACATCATTGGATGAGGCGGCGTATGTGGACGGTGCGAGCAGTCTGCAAACATTCCGAAAGGTGATTTTGCCGATTTGTAAGCCTGGTTTGGCGACTGCATTTATTTTTACATTATTCCTTGCCTGGAATGATTTCCTTGTGGCGTTGTTATTGACTAGCACGAACGCAAAGACGTTTACCGTTGGACTGGCAGGGTTCTTGTCAGCCTATAATTTGGATTTGGGACCAATGTGTGCAGGAGCATTTTTATTTAGTTTCCCAGTGATGATTATTTCACTGGCAGCCCAAAAATATATCGTACAGGGAATGACGGCAGGGGCAGTAAAAGGTTAAAAGTAATGGAGGAGTCTTATGTCTAAAGAGTTGATGAAACAGAATATTGAAAAGGCTCAGCGAGAGATAGATAGTAAGAAAGATATTGTAAAGAAAGGAAAGATGCGTCAGCATTATCACTTTATGGCGCAGACCGGATGGTTAAATGATCCCAATGGTTTGATTTATTTTAGAGGAAAATACCATTTCTTTTTTCAGCATAATCCGTATAATGGATTTTGGGACAGTATGCATTGGGGACACGCGGTCAGCGATGATATGCTACACTGGGAATACCTTCCTTTGGCATTGGCGCCCAGTGAGACTTATGATAATCACTTGAGAGGAGGCTGCTTTTCTGGAAGCGCTATTGAACATGACGGCAAACTGTATTTAATGTTCACAGGGGCCACGAATGAGGGAAAAGGAAATGAGCAGACACAGTGTATTGCATACAGCGAAGATGGAATTCATTTTGAAAAATATGCGGGAAATCCTGTGCTGACTGCTCCAGAGGGTGTTCCGACGGACTGTTTTCGAGACCCGAAGGTGTGGAAACATGAAGACACTTATTATATGGTGTGCGGGGCGAGCCGAGACAATAAGGGACAGGCGCTGCTGTACCGGTCGAAGGATATGATTCACTGGACCTATTTTAATGTACTGGCTGAGAGCCGCGGAGAATGGGGATATATGTGGGAATGTCCGGACTTTTATCCTATGGGGGATAAATATGTGCTGACGTTCTCGCCCATGGGTGCCGGAGAACATACCTCGGTATATCTGGTGGGTGATTTTGATTACCTGACAGGAAAATTCTGCTGCCATGTAAGCGGTGAAATCGATTGGGGATTAGACTATTATGCACCTCAATCTTTCTTGGCCCCAGATGGGAGAAGGATTATCGTCGGATGGTCCAATGAATGGGAGTGGATGCCTTTGTGGAAAGATTGGGGGCCGACCTATAAGGAAGGTTGGTGCGGATTTTTCAATATCCCAAGGGAAGTGCGCATGAGGAAAGATGGCACGCTGCAGTTTTTGCCGATCAGAGAGGTGGAGACGATACGGGAGAATCCAAAAAGAATAGCAGAACTGGCGGTCTCGGAGGAATACACAGAGCTGGAAGCCGGAGATGGTGTGTGCTTTGAGCTGAAGCTGAAGATAGATCTTCAAAGAACAAATGCGGATGAACTGGAATTGGATCTGCGCTGCGGAGCAGAAAGAAGGACGATCTGTCTGTTTCATTTCAAAAAAGGGGAAATGCGTGTGGACAGAAACGCGGCGGACGGCTGGAGTAAGGGAGTTTCCAGGAGCGTTCTGTATTTGCAAGGGAAAAAAGAATTGGATGTGCATATTTTATCTGATCAGAGTTCCCTTGAAATTTTTACGGACCAGTATCAGAATAATCATTCCAACAATATATTCGCAAAAGCTTCGCAGAATCAGCTGAGAGTTCGTGCCCGTGGAGGCAATGCAGTCCTTAGAGATATTGAGACTTATGGATTAAGAGCGTAAGAACAAACGGCGCGAAGGAGGGCAAAGAGAATGCGTAAGGAATACGATGTGACGGCTTTGGGAGAGCTTTTGATTGATTTTACAGAGAATGGAAGTAGCGGGCAGGGGAATCCTCTGTTGGAAGCGAATCCAGGCGGAGCGCCGTGCAATGTGCTGGCGATGCTACAGAAGCTGGGAAGAAAGACGGCGTTTATCGGAAAGGTAGGGCAGGATTTGTTTGGCAGTACGTTACGGGAGACGATAGAAGCTGTGGGAATCAATTCTGAGGGGCTGGTGATGGACAAAGACGTACATACAACGCTTGCATTCGTGCATACGTTTCCTGACGGGGACCGGGAGTTTTCTTTTTACCGTAGTCCGGGAGCCGACATGATGCTGAGAAGAGAGGAAGTCTTAAAGGAAAAGATTCAGGCTTCCAGGATTTTTCACTTTGGGACTTTATCTTTTACCCATGAGAGTGTAAAAGAAGCCTCAGAATATGCGATTCAGTGTGCAAAAGAGGCTGGAGCTTGGATTTCTTTTGACCCCAATCTGCGGGAACCGCTTTGGGAGAATCTGGAGGAAGCGAAAAAAGCCATGGAATACGGAATGGAATGCTGTGATATTTTAAAGATTGCGGACAATGAACTGACGTTTATAACTGGGGAGACGGACTATGACAAAGGGGCACTGTACCTTAAAGAAAAGTATCAGATTCCCCTGGTCTGTGTGACACTGGGGAAAAATGGCAGTAGGGCTTACTATAAGGACTGGATTACCGCGGCGGAGCCGTTTTTGCAGGAAAATACCATAGAGACCACCGGTGCGGGGGATACTTTCACCGGATGTATTCTGGATACAGTGCTTGAAAAGGGCCTAGAGGAACTTACAAAGGAAGATCTCAGGCAGATGCTTCGTTTCGCCAATGCCGCTGCGGCATTGATTACGACGAAAAAAGGAGCTTTAAAGGTGATGCCTGAAAAAGTGGAGATAGAACAGCTGTTGTCAGGGAAAGGCTGAGTATGGACAATCACGTAGGAGGGCAAAAGGATGGCTGGTAAAAATTATTATGATGTAACAGATTGGAACACTGGAAATCCTTACGAGGACATCGGAGAAGTGATCAACAGTATCATCGCAGATATAAAGTGCAGGCAATCGGAGGCTGATGTTGAGGAAGGCGGAAAACCAGGTGCGGTGATCTATATCCCGTCGGGGGATTACCATCTTCGCACGCAGGTAGTGATTGACATCAGCTATCTGAAAATTATGGGTTCAGGACATGGGTTTGTGTCTTCCAGTATTCGTTATAATCTGCCGGAGAGCGAATGGGCGGATTTACACGAAGTATGGCCGGGAGGCAGCCGTATTCTGGTGGAAATTTCTGCGAAAGACACAGGGGAGGAAGCGGCAGGAGCAGCGTTTTATGTGGAGAGAAACGGAAATCCTCGTATCAGCTCGGTGGAATTTGAGAATTTCTGCATTGACGGACTGCATTTTACAGATGATGGCTCAGGAGTGGAGAACCCAGAAAATACCTATACGAATGGAAAAACGGGAATCTATGTAGCCAGTGCGCAGGACTCCTTTCGGCTTACCGGAATGGGAATTGTGTATCTAGAACATGGCGTCACGATTTATCATGCGGATGCGTTGTCTGTGCATGATAATTTTATCGCTGAATGTGGAAACTGCCTGGAATTAAGAGGCTGGGGCCAGGCGTCCAAGATTACCGATAACCTCATGGGAGCGGGGTATAAAGGATATTCAATTTATGCCCAGAATTTTGGGGGACTTTTGATCGGCTCCAATAATATTTTTCCCAGAGGAAAGAGCAGTGTTCATTTTGACAACGTGGCACGTTCGAGTATCACCGGGAATCGTTTTCATTCTTTTTATCCGGGAATGCTGGTGTTTGAGGGAAATTGTTCAGAAAATCTGGTCTCTTCCAATCATTTTCTGCGTGACAATGAACCGTGGGCGCCGATGCTAGAATATAACAATGGTTTGAACGATCTATATGGTCTTCTGTGTATCAGCGGCAATTATAATTCCATTATTGCCAATCATATTTCAGAATCCATTCATGGACAAAGCATTCATCCGGCCGGTGAAAAACCGGTGATTATCCATCTTACGTCGGGCATGGGAAATTATATTTCTTCCAACCATATAGTTGCCACGACAGAAGCTTCCAGTGAGCAGACAGAAGCATCCGATTCTTGTTTTTCCGCGCAGGTAGATGCGCTGACGACGACGGAGCAAAGGGTGCCGTTGGAGGTGATAGCGGTACTGGTGGAAAAGGAATCCATACAAAATACCGTGTTGGATACAGGAATGGACAGCCAGGTAATCATGGATAAGTCGGCAAATGCTTTCAGAGCAACTCCAGGAATCGGAGAGTAAGAAGAGGGTTGTGCAGATCCTTCTACGGTAGGGAGAGGGTGAATCGGAAAGTTCAGGAAACACCGCGGTATAGATTCATAGCTTTGCAAAAGCTTGAATCTATACCGCGGTGTTTCCTTTTTTCTGTCAGGAAGGTTTAATCTTTAGGACAGACGGCAATGCAGCGGGCGGTAAAACCGGTAAGATTCACTCCGCGTGGAAAACCACAGATGATGACAGCGCCGGTTGCGGGAACTTTGTCGAGATTTTTCAGGAGTTCAATTTGATAGCGCTCCTGTTCGAGAATATAGTATTCTCCCACATAACCGATTTTTGCTGAGCTGACTGGAGCGTCAGTATCACTGGTCTCATGGCCAATGGCGGTGACATTGCGCTGTTCTACGAGGAATTTAAGCGCGTCAAGCCCCCAGCCGGGATAATGTTTCATGCCTTTTTCATCCATGTTGTCCAGGTCGGCGCGCTTGCTCCAGTCTGTGCGCACGGCGACGAAGCTGCCGGATGGGATTTCGCCGTGGATCGCCTCCCACTGGTGCAGATCTTCGGCTGTGAAGATATAGTCACAGTTTTTGGCTGATTTTGCGCTGAGATCTATGACGCAGAGTGGCAGCACCATCTCGTCGGCGCGTAGTTCGTTAAGCATCCGTTTGCCAGGCACGAAGTGTGCTGGGGCGTCTACGTGGGTGCCATACTGTGTGGCGACTTGTACTATATGAACGCGGAATACATCTGGATAGTCAAAAATCATTTCTGCGTTCATGGCTGGGAAACCGGACCAATGCGGCGTGTCTGGTGAGAACTCATGAGAGAGTTCCACAAAATCACAGTTTTTTTTCCAGTTCTTGAGATCCTCCCAAAGTTTAAGATTCTCCATTTGTTTTCCTCCTTTTTCTGAGGGCGCATTGTATTTCAGTTTTGCGTCCTTACAGTTTGTTTTTGACAAGTGAGGCGAGCTGCTGTACGGCGATGTCGATTTTTTCAGGTGTAACATTACCGAAGCTTACGCGCATAGCATTTGAACCCATGTTACCGCCTTGAACGTAGAAGCTGGAACCAGCTATGTAGTGGATACCGGCAGCATTGGCTTCAGGCAGCAGTGCAGCAGTGTCAATGCCTCCTGGCAGCTCCCCCCAACTGAAGAGCCCTCCGTCAGGGTGTACCCACTTCGTGCCGTCTGGCATATATTTAGCGAAGCAGTTCATCATCACATCACGGCGTTCACGGTGGATCTCACAGAGCTTTTTGAGCTGAGAGGAAAACAGTCCGCGGTTGAAGAATTCGGCGCAGACGACCTGAGCGAAGGTAGAGGTGTGCGAATTCGTTGCAGTTTTGGCGTCGAAAAGCTTCGTGATGATATCGTGGCTTGCATGACAAAATCCCAGTCGGCTTCCAGGTGAGAATATCTTTGAAAAACTGTTGGCGTATACGGTATGGCCAGTCTTGTCGAAACACTTGATGGGCGGGAGAGGTTCTCCACTATACCGCAACTCCTGGTATGGATCGTCTTCAAGGATGATAACATCATACTTGCTGCCTATTTCAGCCAGCTTTTTCCGACGTTCAAGAGGGAAAGTCTTGCCAGTTGGGTTTTGGAAGGTGGGAATGATATATACAAGTTTGGGATGCAGCTTTTGTATTTTCTTTTCTACATCTTCGAGTATCATGCCACAGTCGTCACACTCAACACCGACGCACCTAGCCTGGAACATCTCGAAGATCTCCACACAGTGGACAAAGGTGGGCGATTCCACCAGAATAACGTCACCGGGGTTGATATAGACTTGACAGAGCAGGTTCATGGTTTCAAGACCACCGTTAACGATGATGATCTCGTCAAGCTCTGCCTCCAGCCCCTTAGGTTTGAGCAGAATGTCTGCGACGTTTTTTCTGAGGTCGGATACGCCGAGGACGGAGCCATATTGTAACGCCTCCACGCCGCGTTTGTTGCGGGTGATAACATCAGTACAGATGTCGTGAACTGCTTCTACTGGCAGCGCATCGCTTGCAGGGGCGCCGCCGCCGAGAGATATAATGTTAGGGGAATCCATCGCGCCGAACAGTGCGCGAATGATTTTGGCAGAGCTTTCCATGTCATATATTCTCTGTGCAAATTTCGGCATAGCGTTTCCTCCTTCTTTAAAGTTATCTCCACCGATGAATTTTCTAATACAGCAAAGGACGATGTATCGGACAAAGAGGGGAAAGGTTTAGTCATTCGAAAAGCGGAGACATTTCATCAAATAGTTTTTCAAATTCAGCAGCACCGCCGGAAAGTTTGTATTTGTGTTCCGGTGCAGGGAAGACTCCGTCCTTGACTTCCTTCACGTAGTCGATCATGCCTTGAGTAGCAATATCTCCGATGTCGGCAAACTTCTTCGCAAACTTAGGCGTGAAGTTTCTGTACATACCCAGCAGGTCAGCGCTGAGCAGTACCTGTCCGTCACAGTCCGCGCCGGCACCAATGCCATAGACCGGAATAGGCAGCATTTTGTGTATGTAGGCGCAGACCTCTTCAGGTACGCCTTCGAGAAGTAGTATGCGCACGCCGGCTTTGTAAACAGCGACAGCATCCTCGATGACCGCGCGGGCGGAATCTGTGGTGCGCCCCTGTGCTTTGAAACCGCCCATAGAAGCGGAGTTTTGCGGAGTGAGGCCAATGTGACCGAAGACGACCATCCCTGCGTTGACGATGGCGCGTATTTTATCTGCGACGGCGACGCCGCCTTCGAGTTTAATGGCGTCCACGTCTGCCTCTTTGTAGAAGCGAATTGCGTTGGCGACAGCATCCTCACAGCTTTTATGATAAGAACCGAACGGCATATCGCCGATAAGATAGGTGTTGGGAGCGCCGCGGCGCACACCCTGACAATGGGCAATGCTCATGTCCATGGTGACGGGAACGGTACCCGGCCAGCCATAGACAATCATGCCCATGGAGTCACCGCAGAGTATCATATCCACCCCAGCTTCCTCAGCATAGGAGGCGAATACGCTGTCGTATACTACAATCCAGCAGGCCTTTTCTCCGTTTTCTTTCATCTTATATAGGTCATGTATACACTTTTTTTTAGTCATGATTTGTCTCCTTTCATCAGTTTAAATCGAGAAACTAATTTAATTTTAATGCATCTGTGCGTTTCTGTAAAACGAATAATATTAAACGGGATGTTTAAATGAAAGACAGAATTCCAATCCTGTTTTGATATCAATACGGTTCATTTTCTGAAAAGATCAAAAATAAAATACAGGCATTGATTGGTTTTAGACAAATATTTTTATAATGTCAGTTCAAAAATATTTGATTAATTTATTGGAATTTTATATTTTTGTCATGGAAATATTATATAATTTACAAATAAATATAAATTATATAGAAATATCATATCTTTTTTATAAAAATGTTGTATAATTTATGTACAAACACAAATGGGGGAAGAGATATGTCATTGTGGGATTATAAAATATTAGATCTTATCGTGAAAGAGGGCAATCTTAGAAAAGCGGCAGAGTCCATGCATCTGACGCCGGCAGCAGTCAGTCATTCGTTGGCTAAATTAGAGAAGGAATTTGGACTGCCTCTGTTTGTGCGTGGCCGTCGTAGTATGGAACTTACACAGTACGGTAAAATGCTTTTGCCACATATACGCACAATACTGGACGCGGACATGCGCCTGCACTCAGAACTTCAGCGTATCAAAGGTGATATGAACGGCCTTGTGCGGATTGGTGTCATCAACAGTGTTTGTTGTGCGTGGCTGCCGGCAATTTTGCAGCGGCTGCATGAGAGTCTGCCCGACGTGAGTATCAATATTTATCAAGGTGGTTACGACGAACTGGAGAACGGTCTGCTTAATGGTTCTCTTGAGCTGGCGTTTGTAAGCCTTCCTACGCGCAAAAACCTTGCCGCAATTCCTCTGCTGCATGATCGTCTGTTGTGTATTACTCCTAGCAGTTTTATACCTGTCAACGTCTCTTATATAACTCTTGAGGAAATAGAACATTTTGAACTTATTATACCTGGACCAGGTTCAGATTTCGACGCAATCGCTTTCATGGAAGCAAACGGTCTTGATACTAAGTCAGTACACTCAATACAGGAGGACAGCTCCATCATTGCTCTTGTGGAAAGTGGCCTTGGTGTCAGTATCATGCCGGAGCTGGTACTGGAAAAGAACAGCAGAGGCATAAATGTCTATCCGATTGAGAGCGCACCTTACCGATTGATAGGCATTGCCACTTTGACAAACACCCATCCGTCTAGTCCCGTCTCTGCAATTGTGAAACTTATTATGGATTATGTCCGGGAAGAGTATCCGACAGAAATGCCATACTTTAGAAAGTAATATGCTTGATGTGAATTGAAGGGGAATGTGAGAAAAATAATTAAGCGGAAAAATTCTTAATTATCAAATGGATTATAGGCATAACTGTTCAAAGAGAGAGGAGAAAAGAACAGTATGCCTGTGAAGGGGTACAAATACTTCGTGTATGAAAGGCATAAATAGTTCAAAAGGTTCTTCTATGGTGAAATAGCATAGAAGACCTTTTTTTGTTACGGGAAAGACGTTATCATGACAATGTGTAAGAGTATTTTTAAATAACAGTAACACTTCGTCATAGATGAGCATTACCTTGTATACTTGTTCACTAAGTGAGTCAATATGTCGCACAAGAGGTGGTCGCCATAGACAATTGTGTTTGGCGCGCAAAGTGGGACTGTGCTCTCCAAGATTGAGAGAAAGGGGAGCTAAAGTGGGTTTGCTCACTATTTTTCCCGTCTTGCTCGGTCTCTCAGCAACAGAATAAAGAGTACAGTCCATATGCACCAAGCCAGAGTACAGCCCAGGCCTGGCTGGATTAGATCAATCACAACCGCGAACAGAAACACTATTCCCATGATGATCATTTTTTTTCCGTAACAACGGCACATTTCTTTCTCATCAAATTTTTCGCGCTCTTTGACGGACTTTGTATTGTAGCCGGACAGGAGAGAGGCAGCTTTGCCATTTGATCGGAAAAAATAGAGTCCGAGAAGGAGCGAGATCAATCCCATAGGAAGATCCATGAGCAATGGAAACATAAATTTTCTCCTTATAAAACGAAATGCTTCTATGTTTATTTTAGCAGAATGAAGTATTGATTACAATCGATAAAACATACCGCAGAGGTATTGACAAATTTATGTAAAGTGAATATAATGTGCTTACTCAATAAGCACAGTTTAAAGAAAGGTGTCGTGAAAGATGCAGATTATTATCAGTAACAATGCAGATAAACCTATTTATGAGCAGATTACGTCACAGTTTAAAGCTATGATTATGAGTGGAGAGTTGCATGCCGGGGATACAATTCCTTCTGTGAGAGCGCTGGCAAAGTCGATTCATGTCAGTGTCATCACCGTTCGGAAGGCATACGAAGAGCTGCACAGGGAGGGGTTCATAGAAACTGCTGTGGGCAGAGGAAGCTTTGTGGCGGCGAGAAATAAGGAATTTTACCAGGAAGAACAGCAGCGGTTGGCAGAAGAACATTTACAGATTGCGGCAGAGATAGGGAGAATCAATCAGATTTCTCTAGAGACTTTAAAAGAGTTGCTAACGATTTTTTATATGGAGGACGAGTAAAATGGAGAGTATTCTAAGACTGAAAGAGGTGTCAAAGGCTTATAAAAAATCTGATTTTCGACTCGAACAGATTTCCTTTTCTGTACCTTATGGTTCTATTGTGGGATTTGTTGGAGAAAACGGAGCGGGAAAATCCACGACAATCGGATGCGTTTTAAACACAATATCCCGTGACAGCGGTTCCATAGAGGTATTTGGAAGGGAAATGCAGGAACAGGATGTAGAAATAAAGCAGAGGATTGGGGTTGTCTATGATGGAGAGAATTTTCCTGGATATTATTCAGCGGGACAGCTCTCTGACATTTTTAGAGGAATTTACGAGAAATGGGATGACGCGCTTTTTCAGTTTTATCTGAAAGAATTTGGGCTCAGTAAAGGTCAGAAAATCAAGACCTATTCCAAGGGAATGACAATGAAGCTGGCAATCGCAGCAGCGCTTTCCCATCATCCAGACTTGTTGATTTTGGACGAGGCTACCAGTGGGCTTGACCCAAGTATGAGGGATGAGATGCTGGATATTTTTTTGGACTTTGTCGGCACAGAAAAACGTTCCATTTTATTCTCTACTCATATTACCAGTGACTTGGAAAAGATTGCAGACTATATCGTTCTCATTCATAAAGGGAAAATCCTGCTGACGGAGGAAAAAGATAAAATTGTTTACCATTATGGAGTGATGCGATGCGGGAAGGGCCAATTTAATGCGATGGAGGAAAATGACAAAATTGCTTGGCGCAGGCGGGACTATCAGATCGACGTGTTGGTATCAGACAGGGAAAAGATCTTGAAAAAGTATCCGGGGACGGTGGTCGATCATGTTTCTATTGACGAATTGGTGGTATTGCTGACGAAAGGGGAGAAAAGATGAGAGGTCTGTTGATAAATAATTTTTATGGAATTGCGGAGAATGTGAAAATATTTATAGGAGTGATTGTCTTTGCGGGAGTGATTTTTTCAATTTTAGGAGATACTTCCATGGTCAGTGTTTTTGCATTTATTCCGGCTCCAGTGATGGCAATTCTCGCCGTTTCATGTCTGAGAAAAGAGAGTGCCTCGAGATGGTGTCAATATAAATGTACTTTACCGGTGAGACGAAAAGATATTGTGAAGAGTCAATATATCAGTCATGCGGTCTGTGGAGCGGCAGGTTGTGCAGCAGTGGCACTTTTTTTGACAGTGTCTGTCTTGATTCATGGAAATGTTTACTTTTATTATGGTTTTCGTGATGCGGTCACTTTGGTTCTGGGAGGAGGCATCCTGGCCTTCTTGATTGGTGCAGTGGCCTATCCTCTGTATTATTGGTGGGGAGAAGAAAGGGCGGAGATCGCCATGGTTTTGGCTGTGCTGGGAGCGGCAGGGATTGTCGTTGCCCTGAGTATGCTCGCCAATGTGATTGTTCAGGGCGAGACGGTGTCTGATTTCACTTATTATGTGAGCCTGGTGATTATTTTGGTTGTGACAGTGGCCGCGTATATGGGGTCTTATGCCATATCGGCAATGATTTATAAGAAAGTGGAAAGATAAAAGAAAAATGGAGTTTATAAGCCCTAATAAGGAATTAAAAAGGAGAGTTAGCAATGTTTCAAATTAGAAACGAGGAGAAAACGGACTATAAAACGGTGGAAGAGATCACGAGGAAAGCGTTTTATAATTTGTATGTCCCAGGGTGTGTGGAGCACTATCTGGTTCATATTATGAGAGAGCATGAGGATTTCCTGCCGGAGCTGGATTTCGTGGCTGAGCTGGATGGTGAGGTGATTGGAAATATCATGTACACGAAGGCAAAGCTGAGGGACGAGGCGGGGGAGACGAAGGAGATTCTGACTTTTGGCCCGGTCAGCATCCTACCTGAGTACCAGAGAAAAGGATATGGAAAAGCTCTGATAGAATACTCTTTTGGGAAAGCGGCCGCGCTTGGGTACGAGGTGATCGTCATATTCGGAAATCCGGGCAATTATGTCAGCAGAGGCTTCCGAAGCTGTAAGAAGTACAATGTCTGTCTGGAGGGCGGGAGCTATCCGGCGGCGATGATGGTAAAGGAGCTGAAAGAGGGCGCCCTGGATGGACGGAAATGGTTCTACTATGACAGCCCGGTTATGCAGATTGATGAAACGGAAGCCCAGAGGTTTGATGACAGCTTGGAAAAAATGGAAAAAAGACATCAACCGAGCCAGGAAGAATTTTATATACTCAGCCATTCCACGGTGCAGTAGAAGACAAAAGCAAGGCGTTCAGCAATAAGTGCTGGATGCCTTGCTTTTATATGACCGCACTGCGGCGAAGAGGAAAATGCTGCTGGTACAGTATGCCGCGATAAGGCAACTCACCGCACAGAGGCGCCATGGCGGTGCGAAAGATGAGCGGTGCCTTCGATTTTCTGGTTCTCTGCTGCCGTGTTTACAAAACGTCTGACATCCTGCGTGGGAGTTAAGCTGTACAGCAGGCCGTAGGGAATGCTGTAATCCCAGTTTACGGGGATGGAGACCAATGCCGGGTGGACTTCTGTCCAGCAGTCCAGTGTGAGAAGAACCTTGCCGGTTTCTGAACAGCGGTTGAAGACGGAGATGTCGTAGAACTGGGGCGTGTCTTCGATTTGAATCTGCGGGTGGAAGGTTTCCAAATCCTTTCGGATGGAGTCGTTGGTGTCGGAATCTCCTCGTTTGACCATCATCAGAGTCTCCCCGTACAAATCTTCAATTTCGATGCGGGACCGGCCCGCGAGAGGATGCTCTTTGGAGACGGCGACCATCTTTTTATATCTGCCCAGAGGCAGCATATTACAGCGGTCCAGCCAGAGCTTGGAATCGCAAACTCCGATTAAAAAATCAAATTTCTCCCCCAGCTGTGAGATCTCTGAGAGGATTCCCTCATGATTGTCTTCGAAGGGAACCAGATGGAGCCTGTAATCAGGAAATTCTGCGCTGACCTGGCACCACAGGTCCATAAAAGGCTTTGCCGGGTTCAGCAGGGAAGTGCCCACGTGAAAGGTGCGGCTG
>UMIN01043007.1_pt1 | contig 32848 bp, 25 predicted proteins | sample 1965811 | NCBI WGS metagenome assembly UMIN01 (sample SAMEA4836123, study PRJEB28245) | human gut metagenome | biome: gut microbiome; material: fecal sample | place: Denmark | collected 2008
TGATCAGTCCCAAGTAAAGAGCAAACAGGGCAATGCCTACGAAAAATCCCGCCACGATGACTCCCACGGACCTCTCCCAGTAGACCCGGCAGAAGGTGATAAGCACCCCGATAAATGCCGCGGAAAGCCACAAGCAAAGAAAAGAAAGGCCCACCGCCTCTAGGGGCGCAAACAGGGAAATACACTCCGGGGACACCACGAAGGACAAGGAAACACCGGATTGCTCCGCCATAATGCCGGAAGATTCCGCCAAGCTACGCAGCAGCGTGCCCCAATCACTGTCCCAGCCCAACACTGGCAAAATGAACACTACGGAAAACACCAAAAGCGTTAAAGCGTAGAGAAATGATGTGAACAGCACCTCCAATAGCCTGCCAATCATGGTGGCTTTCCGGCCGCAGCGGGCTAGCATCAGGTAGGAGTAGCCATCGTTCTCTCCACCATCGGAGAACAGCAGCAAGCAGAGGCCGCCGTGAACCATCAGCATAATGGGAAAGGACATAAAGAAAGGAAACAGCCAAGGGGGGCAGGACATCTGATAATAGGACGCCAACTGGCAAACAGGGCTGTAAATGTAAAAGCTGAAAATCGCCATGACTGCCAGGGCCAAGTAGCTTTTGGAATTGTTCAGCCGGCGGCGGAAGCAAATTCCCGCGGATGTGACCGCCATCTGGATACTACGCATGACGAAGCCTCCTTTTCATCACGAGGATTCCAACCAAGCACATCACTCCACACAGAATGACGGTAATCAGCACTTTTTCTCCAAACACCTGGTATGCGGAGTCTCCTACATGAATGGCAGAAAACCAGGAAGAGGGCCAATAGACGGAATTTTCCGCAATGGGAAACCCTGTGAGCAGCCGGGTGAGCAGCAAGTAAAAAGACAGAGGAGCCGCCACCCCCACAAACTGATTGTGAAAGAGAATGGTGAAAAAGGTTCCCAGCATACCAATGGTGGCGCCGGAAAGGGCGTTATGTAGGATGAACAGGAATAGTGCCCACATAACTTGACCCTGTTCCATCAGAGATTGATAAATTGTATCAATCCCTTCAGAAGGTCCGAAATTCCCTGCGATGATTCCAGCGGAAATGAGGAACAACAGGCTGCCCCCTCCTACCGTGAGAAAGCCTGCTGCTGCTCCGCCTGCCAGCTTAGAAAAAGTGTATACTCCACCGCCGCTGCGGATGATCCAGTAGGGTGTGGCATGAGCGTCCCATTCTTGGGCCAGGCTCATGGAAAAAGGGATGGTTGGCAAAACATAAAATGTCAGGTAAGTAGTTCCCGAGGTGGTGCTGAGAACATAATAATAAAGGGCGGAGGGATCAGGCGTTGCATACATAAGTCCAGAGATAGCTATCCCTTGCACCACCGCGAAAATCAACATACAGCTGAGCAGCTTCCAGGAGCACACCTGCCGCAGCTGCACGGAAAGAGCATGTACAATTCTCATCGTGTATCCGTCTCCCTTTCTAAGATGATACCGGTATCTGCGGAGACCGCCAGGGTCTGGAACTCTACATAATCATAGGCCGCCTGTTCTGAAGTTTCCTCTGTGGTTTTATCTGTCTCTAGGGTAAGCATCCAAGCTGGGCGGGCAATGTACGACTCCCCATCCTTCACCACCACGTAATTCAGCTCCACTCCGGAAATACAGGTATTTTCAAAGTGAATAGCTTGGGTGTATTCCTCCACATATACGTTTACCGCTTCTTGCGGGGAGATTAAGGTGCAGCTCCCCAAAGCCTCCCCAATAGTATACAGCCCATTGGCCTTTAGCTCGATCAAGCCGTCTTCGCTCACCAAAGCGGTAACGACTGTCTCTGTTGCCTCGCTCCGCACAGACCGGGGCCAGATGGCGCTGGTAAAAGGGATGCCATCCTGCACCTGCCGGTAGGCAAAATAGTAGTGCTCCTCCGCTGTCGTGAAAAGCTCAATAGGTTCTCCCGTGTCTATCCATGCGTTTTCGGGCAATGTCAAAGCATTGTTGTAGATCTCCAAGTTCTTATTCATTAAGTCTTGCGTATGACATTCGCTGAAATAGATCTCTAACGACGGCATTCCGCAGGCAGCCATAGTTTTCTCCAGCTGGGACTTGGCCTCTGTATACGGCAAAAAAGACAGGTCTTCCTCCGCCGGATATTCCTCCATTTCCAGGTTTCCCAAGGACTGGGACAAACTGTCTCCGGTATACTCATAGGGGCGATGCTTTCGCAGTTTATCGCAATCGTCAAAGATTCTTGCCGTTTCTGCCGTCTCCCAATGATAGATCAAACCTCCCGGTGTGACCGTCTGAAGCAGCATGAGCGTCTCGTCCACCCCGTCTCCTTCCGCTCGCAACATGGGCCCCTGAGCCCACTCCTCCCGCTGGGTTGCCTCGTTGCGCATCAGGATGTTTTTAGCTGTCTCCTCCTCCACATTGCACCAGTCTACCTGATATTTTGTTACGGTCTGTGGGTATTCCTCAGGCATCTGGGCAGAAATGGTCAAGGTAGAAGGCAGCTCATCTGCCACAGTGGAACGTTCTTGGCCTGAACAACCGGATAATAACCAAAGACCCATGAAGAGCAAACAGAGCCAAATACTGCTTTTTTTCATAATGTATCACATCCTCTTTCTGTTTTTCTTGCCTTTTCAAAGAGAAAGCTGACAAAAGAAATTTAAGTTCTATCCACAAAAATTAAAGTCCGGAATCCTTGAGCAAACCAGAGAAGCTTCCGGATAATTCCTCACCCAAAGTGCCAATGTCACTTTTCAAAAAAGGATACCTTAAACAAAGTTTATCATATTTCTTTTATAATATAAAGATTTTTATATAAATTGTCATTCTTGTTAATTGTTTTGTTGCTGACATGGTCTAAAATGCCCTGCCTTTTGGCGGATCCCTCCTTGGCCAGGAATTTTTTTCACGGGCCTTTTCTGATTTACAACACAGTTTTTAAGTCGACCCAAGCCTCACTTCGAGGTAAGCAAAAAGGCCGGGAATAATCCCGGCCTTTCCTGCATTGCACACATTATTTTACTAGTTTTGTAGCCAGCCCCACGATCATGGAAGCCGCTTCTGCCCGAGTGGTACTGCCACCGGGACGGAGGGTTCCATCCTCATATCCGTTAATTACTTGTAATCCGGTGGCCCAGCTCATTGCAGTCTGTGCCCAGTTACTGACCTTACCGCCATCAGGGAACTTACTCAGATCACCCAAGGCTGGTAAGATGATCCCCTTATACTGTGCGTAGTTGTACAGCATCTGCGCCAGTTCCTCGCGGGTAACTGCCTTCTTCGGACGGAAAACGTTGTTTTCGTAGCCTTCGGCTACGCCGGTGGTCCTTGCCCAATACACCGCATCAGCGTACCAAGCCTGAACGTTCACATCTGAGTAAGGATATCCTAGATTATCCTCAGGAAGGGGCGGCTGGCCCTCCAAATTGTAGAGAATCTGCACCACCATGGCCCGATTCAGAGTGCTGTTCGGCTTGAAGGTAGTTGCGCTGGTGCCGGCCATGATGCCATTTTGATAAACATACTGCACTGCCGCCGTATACCAATCACTGCTACCCACATCCGTGAAAGGAAGTCCATGGTTCTCCTTGTCAATAACAATGGCATACTGACTAGCGTGACTCAGGGGAAGGGTTACGTTTCCGTCCTTGCCAATCCGAGTGCTCGCCTCAAATTCCATAGTTTGGGTAGCCTCATTGTAGTGGTAGAGATTCGCCCAATAGCCAGCGTTGCTCTCGCCCAAGGAGGCCGTGAGAGTCATGGTAAAGCCAAATTGCCCCTTGTGGGTAAGTGACATCTGAACTGTATTCTTCTCCCCACCAACGGTGTGGATCACATCCAGAGGAATGTCGTTGGTACCCATGTTTACACCCAAATCCAAGCTGGCCAAATCAGTGTCCTTCGGCACATTCTGACCGTTAATAGTCCAGGTAACCCCCTTGCCCATATCCAATTCAAGGGTCACGTCCTTACCTGCCACCGTTTCAAGAACCTTCGAGGGCATCTCAGTGGTACCTCCCATGCTGACAGCAATCGTACTTCCCTCAGAGGATTCCGTCACCACTTTCTCCACCTGACTCCAACCGTCGGATTCAACAACGATGGGCTCGGTGGTGGGGGTGGGAGAAGCGGATGGCGCCGGGGTCTTGGTAGGTGCCGGGGTCTTAGTAGGCGCCGGAGTTGCGGTGGGCGCGGGAGGTGCAGTGGGCACAGGGGTGGGAGTAGACACAGTGGTCTCACCGCCAGTCGAACGTTCCGTCCAGTGGGCATAAACCGTAGTGTCCTCCTCAAAGACGGTATCGGAAGTCACCTCTGTGCCCCCCGTTACCGCTGTATACCACCCGTCAAAATCATATTCACTGCGGGTAGGCGTAGGCAAACTGGTGAGTTTCCCGTCCTTGGTGACAGATTCAGTCACACCCACGCTGCCGCCATTGGCGTCAAAGGTGACAGTATACTCTACAAGCTGCCGCACATAGCCGCAAACATTGCAAGTTAAATCCTTAGCATTGTCATAGCTGTGGGATTCGCCCTCGTTCTTTTCTCCACAGACGGTACAGACATGGTAGTGCTTGCTCTCATCCGCGTTTTCTGCCAGATAGGTGTCCGACCAGGTGTGTCCCAGGGGAGGAATGACCCTCCAGGCATCCAGATCCGTGATTTCCTTGGTGCAGGCTTCATCCTCAAAATACTTTTCACAGACTATACACCTGTAATAGTCCCTATATCCCGGTTCTGTACAGGTGGGATCATTGCCGCCCACATTCCATACACCTATATGGGTATGGGGATTTACCGTCACCATGGTGGTATCGTACTTGCTGGAGTCCTGCCTGGAAGTAGCGGTGACTTGCAGGCTGCTTGCCGTTTCATCCATGGCCACGGTGAGCAGTCCAGTGTCAGAAATGGTGGTGCCCCTGCTATTCGCTCCTGTTATGGACCAGATCACCACATGGTCGTACCATCCAAAGTTATCAACGTTGACGGTTGCCGTGAACTGCTTTTGTTGGCCAGCCTCTACAGTGGGCCCAGGCTGGTCGATCCTCACGTTGAGGACATTGGCCGCTTCTATCACATCTCCCATATCGGTGATGGTGACCACACCGTTTTCCACATGAATAGTCAGGTCCACCGTTTCGCTGGCGAAGTAGAGGCTGCTGTCCTCACACCAGCTCTCAGTGTAGAACCGCAGGGTATAGTCATCGTCCTCCAAACCGCTGCTGCCGCCCAGGGGCACAGTGACTGTGCCGCTGCCGCTGTCACTCAGGCTGGCTGTGCTGCCGTAATAGAGTGGCACGCCCGACACAGAGGCCTTTTCCACCACATAGGCCAGGCAATTATTCTCTCCCTGGGTGCCGTTGTATTGGAAGGTCAGGCTCTCCCCCGCCTGGGCGGACCCGGCCATCATGGTCAGGCTCAGGCTTTGGTCGAACAAAGTAAAGTTCCAATCGGCATTCGCGCCGGGGGATCTCAGCTGGCACGGAACGTAACTGTCAAAGGGCATACTGGATTCTCCCGCGGCAAAGAACAGATCCGAGATATCCAGATAAAAAGCCGGGCGCACAGCGTTGTAAAAGCCGCCATCACCTGCTTTATACGACTGAGCATAGCCCTCCTTGGTTCCTCCATACACGTACCCGCCCCAATCCTCTTTCACTGTGGTGCGCAGCCAGTAATCCCAGTTTTTCTCCGTCAGAAGGGATTCGTCCTTCTCCCGGATGGCCTCATATTCCGATTTGGACAGGGGCCAGAAGGAGGCTGTCACGGAATTTCCGGTGATCTCGTCCGCCGTGGTCAGGCTCCGGCTGGATATCAGGGACTTTTCCTTGTCCGTAAGGCCCAGGGTGTCCCCCACCCCATCCATGGCAGTGCGCAGCGGGCTTTCGCTGTAACTAGTGCTGGTCTTTACAAGCTGGGACCCACCGTTCGGGTCAGGAAGGTTGGAGGCCGCGAACAGGGTGAGGGTGTTCGCCGGGCCTGCCACCGGGCCGGTCTCCCCCATGCCCACAATATACCAGGTCTGGCCTCCAAAGTACACCTCTCCGCCGGTAAGGGGGTTGCCCACAGTATCCTGTGCCACCGCCTCAGTTTTCACATACATGGCGGGACGGATGGCAAACACATTGGTTGCCGTGGAGGCTCGAGTACCCAATACACCTGCATCGGCTTCCCATCTCTCACTGCCGTCCGGATTATAAGCGAATACATTAAAGCTTTGGCAGGTAGGAATCGGCGTAGAGAATGGCTCGGGAGTAGGCGTGGGGGCAGGAGTGGGGGTGGGAGTAGGCTTAGGAGTAGGATGATCAGGCGATGGTTCAGGAGTTACGAAAACGTCAGTAGCTCCGGTCCCCATATTACCTGTACGCCCCCAGTATTCCGTGTCAAATCGGAGCATGGACACGTCAATGCTCCAAGCTTCCGTTCGGCCGATGGGCCACAGCAGCTGGTCAGCCACCACATCGTTGGTCATTTTAAGCATGATATCGTCCAGAGTTTCCCGGGGAACGATGTTGGCTTTTTCCTCGTCGGAAAGACCATTGGCGATTTCCGCCAACGAATTATACAGGTCGCTGTCCTTATAGCAGTAAGCTAGACTGTTAAACATATCACCACCGTTTGCTTCCGTTCGGAACGCGGTGGTACCAAAGTCGTTGCTTTTGCCAAACAGGGTGTAGCAGCCCTCAGGAGCAGTGACGCCCTCGGTTTCCGTGCCGATGATGTACCACTCATGCCCGGCAAAAAAGACAGAGTCGCCGATGCCAAGGGGCTCCTTTTCATCCTGAGTGGGGTCCACCACCACGGTGACATTTCCGTCATTGCCGGGAATGACCACCACCGCATCTCCACCCCCGCCTGGATTGACCTCCACAGTGGTGTCCCCACCATCGCCGCCGGGATTCACCACAACCACATCTGCCAACGCCGCAGCGGGCAGCATGGTAAGGCATAGCGCCGCCACCAGGAACAGACTTATAAATCTTTTTTTCATAAGGACTCCTCCTTACCAAACAGAACTGTCTAAGTATGGACACGTCCATACTTGAGGAAGGGCCATGGCCCTATCAATACCTATCCTATGATAAGTATAGCAAAACGTCAGGGGAGCTACAATGGTCCTTTTTGAGAGTCAAAAAGGTTACTTTTCGGGCTATGTTCATGTTGAAAACTCCAATTTTTCCCGGTGCTATGCGGTTTTTAGCACTCTTCCGCAAAACGAAGTTTTCGGAAGACGCGGAAGAATATTTTTAGGGCCTTACCCATGATTTTGACGCTGATCAAGTCCTTGCGGATAAAGCAAAAGGCCGGGACATTCCCGGCCTTTCCGCTGTCCATGCAAAGGGGTTCCCGCAAGGACAGCAAGATGCTTTTCCTATGTATTTTCTATTGGAGCATATATTGTTTCAGATCTTTGCGGTGAGTCACGCCTAGTTTTTCCTTGGCAGCAGTAATATGTTTTTTCACCGTGCTGACTGAAATGTGCAGTAAGTCCGCGATATCCTGACTGCTCCATCCCCTGGCTGCCAATATACATACGGCGAACTCCGTGGTGGTGAGGTCGTCCGCCACATCGTGGCCGGTGATAGGATTATGAACTCTGCGCCATCCCGAAGAGAAACGGTAGGTGATCTCGATGATTCTTTTAAAGTCTTCGGGCCACCTTGGTTTGATGACAGATTCCAGCATACCGCCCAACAAACCGTGATGCTCCCCCAGCCCCTCAATAAGATCGTCAGGTCGTGCAAGTTCCCAGGCCGCCAGCAGATGGGACCGGGCACGATCCGTCTGTTTGAGACTCATGGCGTCCATGACTGCCACCAGGTGGAGGTAAATGGCCGGGATGGGGTACCGTTCCGCGCCCATAGTCAGGGCCCCCTCTACCAGACCGATACTAGCGCCATATTCTTTTTGCAGGTAAAGGAAATGGGCGTAGACATACAGGGCAAACGCCCGCAACCCCGGGGGCAGCAGGGGCAGAAACCCTTGGATATCCGGCAGGCCCTCCGGCAATGGCAGATGCAGAAGCACCGCCCCAGCCGCTGCCACAAACCCAGAAGCCGCCTGGACATCTGGAGAATCGTGGCTGCCGACCAAGGCAGCGTTCAACTCGTCCAGTGCCAACCTTGCCTGCTGACTGCGCCCCAAGGATAGATTGGCGTAGGCGAAAAGCAGGCACGCTGACAGCCGAGCGCCCATGTCTTCGCTTTTCAAGTACCGCTCCGACTCCATAGCCGCAGCTTCCGGCTGCCCACTGAAATAGTGGTATTCCGCCATGGCAATGTCCCTCCGGGGACCGGGCGTCATCCTTTCCGCCGTAGCCCGGCATCTTCCCGGTGTAAACGCCGTATTCATCAAGGGCATAAGATTTTGGTTACCCAGCAGTTCCCGAGCCAGGCTTCTTCCGTCAGGGATCTGCTGTTCTTTCCGTGGGTCACCAGGCTTATCCGCACCGATGGGAATCGCCCAGCGTTTTCCGAACTTCACTGCTCCCGGCACACGTCCTTCTTTACAATATTGAATCACCCGCCGCTCGGATACACCCCAGCGCTCTGCAGTGTCCTGGGTGGACTGATAGCCGTTCACTTGAATGCCCCCCATCGTAAATTAATTCTAGTTAAAGTATAGTCAACTGAGTGTAGAATTGCAAGCGGCTTTCCTGTCGGGGTTCTTCGCCCGCAACTGACGTGCTGTACTGCAACATTAATCCGTCGTAAAACGCAAAAACTTTCCCCACTCCATCCCGAAAGTAATGCTCTCCCAAGATGGGGCAACATGTATCAGTGAGCTGGACCGCATCATAGTCCCTCCCCTTCTCCGGGTAAACGAAAGGCCGGGATCACTCCCAGCCTTTCACTTAAATATTCACATTTTATCTCCCTGCTACTTAGCAAGGCACAGAGTTACCATGGCTCGAAAGAAGAAATCTCAAATGACACGAACCCATCAATCGTCATCTTCATCATCTAACAAACCGAGGCTTTCCTCATACTCTCTGCGGTATTTGTCCTCTTTCTCATCCCGCAGGAACTTTCTTCTAGCATACTCCTGTTCCCCCAGGTTTCCCGCCAGGTAGTTCTCCTCGTTTGTGTAGGTGTTCCCGTCCATAAAGGCGTTGAGGGTGCGTTCCCGGTCGTCCAGACTTTGCACCTTAGCGTTATACTCAGCTCGGAGCTTGGCTTCTTTCTCCGCCAATTCCCGCTCTCGTATCTGCCGTTTTGCCTCCTGATACTCCGCCTCAACCTCCAGCTCTTTCCGCAGCTTTTCCATTTCAGCCTGGCGGGCGGGAGCAGCTTTTACGTAAGCGTCATAATCCGCTTTTTCCTTCTGCCAAAGCTTTTCATACTTGGCTTCTACTACAGACTCCTTTTCGCTGTTGGAAAGCCCTGCGTACACCAACCTGTGAAGCTCTAGGGCCAAGTGCAGGGTGGTCACCCCTCCGTCTTTTACGCTGCGCTCCATAGCGATCTCCATCAGTCGGTCCGCGTCCCGTTTCGCCTTATCATACCGCTGGTGATCCAGCAACCAGAACTGGATAGCTTTCGCGTACATGATCGAGACTTTTTGCACCCACAGAAACTTTTTCTTCTTCTCAAACTCTTCCATATCCATTCCGGTTGGTTTGTCGACGTTCCAACCTCCGGTTTTAAAATCCTCGTACATCAGGTCACCAACCCGCTCTTGGAGAAGTTTGAAGGGGATGCTATTGTCATCTACAACTTTTTCCAAGAGGTCAAAGGCAGTGTCTCTGTCCAATGGCACCCGATATTTTTGACCGTCAGGCCCTTCCACCAGAGGGGCGTGTTTAATTTGGTACTTGCGGTTTTTGTAGCCCTTTGCTATCGCCCGCAAAACCCCCAAGAAGCTGGCTGCAAAAATAATGGCAGCACCCACAAAGATGATAGCCTCCAAGGGGCTACGCTGCCAAAGTAGTCCCAGAGAGATAAACGCATTTTCTGCTTCTTCCCCAAAATCATAATGGCTCCGGTTATATAGAGCAGTGTAGGCCAAGTTGTGGATAAACCCAAGGGTGTAGCCCGCCAACCCCAGCAAGGTAGAGAACCATTTCAGGATTCGCTCCTTATAGGTATCCAATAGGAGATTCCATTCTTCGCCTGCATTGACTGCTGTGAAAACGACAGCTAACCACGACAAGAAACACCCGAAGAAATTCCACCAACGGGAACCCTGACCACCGCCTCCCAGCCAGGTTAACACTCCCAACACCGCCAGAGCTGCCAGTGTTAGACCAAAGCGAGATATGTCGAATTTCTCACTATTCTTTTTTGCCAAAGGAAACACTTTACCCATCTCTTTACCCTCCTCATTTTTGTTGTGTCTCTCAAGCTGATTCCGCTAAGCATGAATCGGCTCCCAACTATGAGATCACAACCAAAAAGCATAAAAAAATTATAGCACATCTTTTCACAAGAGAGTATGGCATAAATGGTATTTTTCTAAATATTCAGTTTTATTGCGCTTTTCCTCCCAGGGAGAGCTTCCTCATGACAAACTCATTCCAGTACAAAAAAGCACCCGTTTTTGCCTTGTTCGGCTCAAACCGGGTGCTTTTTCTTTTTTCGTCTACTTATCAGAACTACATCTGCACTAGACACTCAAATTCTTAAGTATCTGAGGATCATCAAGCTTATCCGATAAACAGCTGTGTCCAATAGATATTTCCGCCATATTCTACAACGCCAACTCCAATGGCTTCAAATCCAGGAGAGAGGATATTCGACCGATGACCCGGTGAATTCATCCAGCCCATCATTACCATTTCCGGATCAGGGAATCCGAAAGCGATATTTTCACCGGCAGTATAATAAGGAATGCCGTATTCGCTCAATATGGTGAAACAATCGCTGCCATCGGGCCGGGTGTGAGAAGGTTCCTGGATAAGTTCCACAGCGCGCTCTGTCGCGGCAAATTGCAGATTTGTCTCAACACGCAGTTCGCCAAGACCTGCCTTTGCGCGTTCCTCGTTAACCAGCTCCACAACCTCAGCTGCGTACAAGTTGATCCCAAGTCCATAATCCACAAGGGCATTGGCGCTATTCAGCACTACCGCCGCTTGAGCACGAGTCAGGTAAGATTGGCCGCCAAACGTGCCGTACTCATCCATACCGCTCAACAGACTCAGAGCGTAAACTCCCATGACCGGCTCCCGATATTCCGCAGGGATGGTGGCCCAATCTCCGATATAGTTGGAAGCATTGGAACTGCTTAACACAGTAACACCGTCATAAGTAAGTATTCCACCGTTGACATAGTGGACAGCACCAGCTTCTTTCGCTACATTATACAGAAATGCAGCCATCCGATACCGGTTAAGGGGATTGTCCAACACTGCTTTTTCATTCAAACCGTTGGTCAGCAAGCCGTGCGCCTGGGCAACATCCACGTAGGGCTGATACCAAGGTTCTCCCTCACGACCTGGGGCAACTTCCTCAAAATAGAGAGACTTCGTAATCATAGTCACGAACTCAGCGCCAGTAACACGTCTTTCGGGGGCATATCGTCCCCCACCCATACCAGTGACCCAGCCTTTTTCTGCTGCCCGTTGCACATGATGGTATGCCCAATGGGTATTCGGCACATCCAGGAACACGCTCCCCGCCGCCGAGGCTGCTACTGGCAACATTCCCACCACTAGGCAGACTGCCAAAAGCAAGGATAAAACTTTCTTCTTCATCATTTTAACTCCTTTCGTCTCCCAACAAAATGGATCCTCTTTTCCGAGAAACAGAAAAAACACCGTTTCAAAAAGAGAAACGGGCAAAATCCTGTCCTCAGTTATACAATGTCATTCTATTACTTTTCCAAGAAATTACAAGAGGTCGCATGAAGAAAATTCAAGCTGTCGAGCTCACAGAATTGGCACACGCAGCGGTGATCCACAAAACAAAAACCGGCCCACAAGGACCGGTTTTGTTATTCACCTATTTTAGAGTCTCCAATTTTGTTTCTATGGGATTATCGACTCCTGTTCCAGATTGCGATGTATCTCCAGATGGGGCAAAACGACTGAAGAAGAGCATCCTTCTCAATCCACGTGGTACCGTTTCCGTAAGGCATCCGCGCCGTCTTTCCGACCAGTCTGCTCCAGACGCTGGATGTATTGCTCCAAATGACCCCAGGTATGATAGGGTCCTCCCTCTTGCAGAACTGTGAGCATGGGATCCACCGTGCTGGAAGATTTCATCATCTGCTCGTCATGCCAATCCAGAATAATTTTAGCGCCTTGAGCACAAATCTCTGGGTACTGCTCCTTCACGTCCCACTGCTCGTGAGGATCCTCCTTCACATTGAAGAGCATCTCCTTATCAAACAGGTGGAACCCATCGTGATACGTGCGGATATACAGCCAATCCCCAAACCGAGCAGAACGCTGGCACACATGTGCCATCTGGGAGAGCACCAGGCTGTCTCGCCCTTGGTCGATCCCTTCTGTCAAAGTGGAAGCAAAACTTTGTCCATCCCAGTTGTCACAGGGATCCACATTCAAAAGCTGAGCCATTGTGGGCAGCAAATCCAAGCTGTAATGGAACCCCTTATCCACAGTGCCTGCTTTTCCCCCAGGCCACTTGACGATAAAGGGGATGCGGCAGGTGATATTATCGGCGGTACCGTGCTCTGCGTAAATGGCCAGCTCGCCAAAATTCTCCCCGTGATCTGAGGTGATAATGATGGCTGTATCCTCATAGACACCCTGCTCCCGCAACAGATCAAAAATCTGCCCCACCAAGGTATCCGTATAAAGCACGCCGCAGTCATAACCATCTATCACACGACGCAAACCATGCCGGTCCATTGCGCTTCCAGGCTGCCGGGGATACCGAGGGTTCTCCTTGTCATCAAACATATTGATCTCCTGGGCAGTATGAGGACCTGTGGTGTGGATGTGCTTTTGAAGAATCTCATCGTCGATCCATGTATTCAAAGGCACATCCTCAAAGGGATTTCCAAAGCTTTCCGGAACACGGTAAGGGGTGTGGGGATCCCAGAAGTGGACGTGCAGAAACCAATTATCCCGGTCCTTGTTGCGGCGCAACCAATCCAAAGCCACAGGGAGCACTTCTTCACCGGACTCCCCTCCTCCGCCGCCTACGTTATAGCATTCGTTGAATCCTGCATTGAACCACCAGGAGGAATGGCGTTCCGCAAAGGTGCTCACGGAGGCGGTATACATTCCTGCTCGGCGGAAGATATTGTGGAAGCTGAAACGGTCCACCTGATCCATAAATTCCCGCCCTGGCCCGGTGAGCCGACGATCCGCCGCAGTACCGCCGTGACCCACTGCTCCATTGCGGATCCCAAAAATACCGCTAATCAGGGATGCCCGTGAAGGCAGACAAGGCGCATCAGAACAGTAATACTGGTCAAAACGCATGCCCTCTTGGCAGATACGATCCATGTTCGGGGTGGTGTTGCGGCTGTAGCCGTAGCAGCCCATGTGGTCAGGCCGCAGGGTGTCGATATCGATAAAAAGGATTCGCATAGGTTCATTTCCTCCCATCTATCACACTGTGGTTTGATCCACATTATAGCACTTTACATTTGCCCCAGAAAGGAATAATATGATCTATAATTAGCACAATTTTGACCTAGCAACTGGGAGGCATGGTTATATGGGCGTGTCACGGATTCCTTGGGAAGATGTACGGATGGAAGACCACCTTTCTCTACGAATCAGTCAGCGCAAAAACAACGAGGAGAGTGTCGGTTGCGAACTGCATTGGCATGAGGAGCTAGAGCTATATTATGTGCGGACAGGCGGTGTATCCCTCCTATCCGAAGGGCAGCAAGCCTGGCTTCAACCAGGAGATGTGGGTTTCGTCAACTGGTGTCAGCCACATCGTGGGAACAAGTTTCTCAACGGCACGTGCCACTATATCATCCAGATCAATCCCAGCCTTCTGGCACGAGAAACAGTCCTCCTTCCCAGTTCTTCTGAACGAGTCGATCTTCTCTCGTTGTTTGCTTTCCAGGGACGCCGGTTCCCTCAGGTGTTTTCCAATCGCACAGAATTAACCTCTTTGCTGGACAAATCTATCGAAGAGGCCGAGCAATCACATTTTTGCTCTGAACCTGTTTTGAAAGCATTAGCACTGGAAATTGCCGTTTATCTGCTTCGAGAAAGCAAACCGGGACCTAGGAGAGATTTTGTAAAACGGGACGCAACTGCCATGAAGCGGATTCAAGAAATTTTGACCTATTTATCCAGCCATTACACACAACCAGAATTAGTGACACTGGGAGCACTCAGTCATCATTTCGGGCTTTCTACTTCCTACTTGTGTCGACTGTTTAAACAGCAAACAAATTTGACACTAACTCACTATATCAGCGAACTTCGCTGTTCTAAAGCCGCTTCTCTGCTGCAAGACGGCATTCCTCTACAAGAGGTAGCCCAGGCCACCGGATTCCAGGATTACAACTACTTTTCTCGGATATTCAAAAAAATCATGGGCAATCCCCCATCCACTTATTGCGGCCAACGGAATGGATAAATGCATTCTGTTGGTAGCGTGGCTTTTCTTCCACGTGGTGTACTGTCCTATGCCTAGACCTTTTTACATGGAGGCTAATGATATCTGTTGTATAGCGAGCGCACCTTCAATGGAGAGCATGGATGGGGCGAAGTCTGTTCTTGGTTCATTCTTCTGCATTTTTGGAGGAGGAAAAACCTTCCGCTGAAAAAGCAAAAGGCCGGGAGTAATCCCGGCCTTTGCTTTCGTTTCTAAAACTATTTATTTTACAAGATTCAAATCAAACTTCATCAAAATACTTGCAGCCTGTGCTCGAGTCGTGGTGCCCTGGGGGTCTAGCATGCCGTTATCGTGACCGTTAATCAGCTCGTTACCGTTAGCCCACTCCATTGCGGTTTCAGCCCAAGAATGCACATTTCCACTGTCAGGGAACTTGGTCAGATCCGCAGCGGCCGTAGTGTCTAGCTGCTTGTACACAGCATAGTTATACATAATCTGGGCGAACTCTTCACGGCTTACCAACTTTTTGGGCAAGAATGTTCCGTCTCCATAACCTGCCACAACACCTGTAGACTCAGCCCAAGCAATTGCGTTAACAGCCCAGGCGCCTGCAGCATCAGCATCCGTGAATGTAGCCTCGCTATTGACAGTGGGCTGACCTTCCAGATTATAGAGAATCTGTACAGCCATGGCTCGGTTCATTTTCGTCTCCGGATCAAACGTGGTGCCGCTAGTACCAGCCATCAGACCATTCTCGTAAACATATTGGACCGCTTCAGTGTACCACTTGTCCCCTACATCAACAAAGGGGCTGTCCCACACAAAGGTCACTGTGATAACCACTTTGCTATCGGGCTGCTCAAAAGTGTACTTTCCACTGCCAATATTGGTTACCTTCAAAGTGTGACCGCTAGCATCCTCAACCGTCACAGTCCCCACTTTATAGCCCTCTTCCGGAGTGGCGGTAATGGTTACTTCATCGCCTTCCTTGGGACTAGCAGGAGAAACCGTTACTTTACCGTTTTCGGTTTTGGTGATCGTGGGGGTATAGGTCGGAGTAGTCACAGGAGGATTATCAGATCCGCCTACAGTTCCGTCAGGGTTCAAGACCTTGCCAGGAGCAAGATAATCCGTAATGTCCACGCTAGGTGAAAATTTACCAGCGTTGATCACAAGTTTTGCACTATCAACGTCTTCACCATTTGCATCCTGAATAGAAACCTGGCCTGCAAAAGTACCTCCATTGATCGTGGTATTGCTGCTTCCACCATTCTCGGCTTTGGCATTCTCAATGTACAGGGAATTCTGTTCTTTTATATCTGCATTGTTGATGGTAACAGTAGACGTTCCTTTATCCAGCTTTGTGTCAACATTCACGCCGCCCCAAGCATTGCCACTGGTAGTCAGTCCATTTACAACAAGCGTAGAAGTGTTGCAAACAACACCATAGCCTGTACCGTCTTGAACAGTGACGTTCTCCACCGTAACAGTAGTGTTTTCCCCTGCTGCAGAAGTGATATTCAATCCGTGCTTCGCAATTTTTTTGCTGTCAATCGTCAAGTCTTTAACGGTTACCTTAGCACCACCTTGAATATTAATCATGCTGGTTTTTTCTTTAAACTCATTCACCGCTGTATTAGCCGAAATGGTTTTACCGTTTCCATCCAAAGTGATGTTTTCAGTAATTGTTAAGGCACCTTTTGTATCACCAGCCTGACTGGAAAGAATAACATCCTTCACCAAAGTAACTGTGTCACCGGATTTAGCTGCCTGAATGGCTTCTTCCAAAGTCATGTACTTGACGTCACCAATCTGAGCTTCATAATTCGAAACATATGTAGGCTGACTGGAAGCTGTAACGTTGACAACCGCCCCATTGTTGCCTTCATTTGTTCTATCACCAGGATTTTGTACCTGTACCTCTGCTTCCGTATTGGTAATAGTAGCCTCGACTGGGTAGGAAAACAGCTCATTAACGCGCCCTTCACCCAGTAAGATATCGCCATTTGCAGAAGATTTACCTGTTGAATAAGTGAACGAACAGGTATCCACTGTAAGACTACTGTCTGCCCCAGCAGTGGAAAGAACACGAATAGGGGCAGCATATAGTTTCTCGGTTTCGTTATATACAGTGGAACAGTCGGTAAACGTGCAATCTTTCACGGTGATATTCTGCTTTGTGCCTTTTGCCGCCTTGTTGTTCAGATTGACAGGAGCCATTATGTTGCTAAAATCACATTTCTCCACCGAAATCAAACCAGGAGCGTTAGAATAGACCGTACAGGAGTTTGCCTTTTTCCATGGTTCCGCAGAATTATCCGTGCCATCAAAGGTGCAATTCTTAAGAGTGATATTATTTGTACCGCTAGTACCGGTAAAATACACTCGGTTCATGTTTTGGCAGCCTTCCATATAGATATTAATTGTATGACTGGAATGGCGCTCTCCCCAAGCTGCTGCACCGTTCAAGTTGTAGACCTTGAGAGTCACATCGCCAGTCAAATCACTGCCTTCTTTACCCGGCTTTATGTTGTCGTATGTATCGAGTTCAAAATCTCGCTCTCCACCAGAAACATATGCCCCGTTGCCATAGATAGTTAAATCTGAACAAACGTGGCCGTGAGTCATTTCACCCACATCAGCGCCCGGCTTACACCAAAGCGTATTTTTTCCACTTTGCTTGTGAATCGCGTTTAAAGCTGCAACCAAGCTTTCATAATAGTCGGTACCGTCAAAGACCGTGTTTTTTCCGGTAAAATTAGTTCCGGGCTGTAGCTGGCTGTCTGAAGGAATCGAATCACTGGTGTACCATTCTGTGATTCCCGTATTGTTTGCTTCCAAACTTGAAAATACATTCTGCGGCAGAGTAGCGTTAAGCAACCTGAGAAAACCGCCGGAAGTTTCACCTTGAGCACTTTCATAACTGTTATTAACGAGGCTGATATTAGCGTGTTGATAATCCCCGTTGGCAGAAAATTGGATTGCACCACGCTCTCCCATGTCAACAAAGGAATTACCCGTAAAGGTAGTAGTTGTTGTACCACCGCTGTTTAAATACACGCCACCGGAACAATTTGCAAACTCGTTACTAGAAATAGATACTGTAGCTGCTCCCACATCCTTAATGGCATAGCCCGCAAGACCAGAAAAGTTACAGTCCGTAAAAGTTACATTAGAACTGTTGATAGGGCTGACAGCCACATTTTCAAAAGTACAATTGGTAAATGAAACGCTTCCCGAGTTCATTAACTGAAGTTCCGCATCCAACTTATCCTTTGACGCCGTGGTCTGGGTTGTGTTCCATGCCCCACAAACTTTAATATCTTCATCAGGAGTTATTAACTTGAAAGACACATTGGAAATGCTTATGTTTTTCGAGACCCCGTCGCTTTCCTTAAAACGCTGATATTGCGCATAGGAAGTCCCACTATAATTCTGAATGCGATCCGGTGTATTCTCCCCCTTTACCACATGACTCTCGTGGCCACTAGTAGTGGTACGATCACAGCCACTTGACGGTGCGATCTCTACAACAACATTATTCCCACCATCATAGTTGTAACCCGCTTTTTCCACCTCTTCGACAAACTGTGCCAAAGAAATGGTATCCGGCGTTGCGGCTAGCGACACCACAGGTACCATCCCCACAATAAGGCACAGCGCCAACAGTAGTGAGATCAATTTCTTCATACATCAAACCTCCTATATCTTTGCTGAGTGTATATATGAAAAGCATAGTTTTCACTATACTTCACTTTGCATTTATCCAAAAACACTTAGGAACTTTCTCCCAAGACGTAGTAAACCATATTGCAAATCTATGGAAACAAGGGAAAGCTCACCCTTGTTTTAATAAAAGATAATTCTTTTAAATATTGCTAATTAGTTTGTCAAAAACATTTATTCTATAATAATTCGCCAAAATTATACCATAATTTTTATATCGTGTCACTATTCAAATAATCACAAAACCCTTCTCTTTGTTAAGCACCACAATTATTTAGTTTTTTTAGTAGAAAAATGTTTAACCGCTGAAAAAGCAAAAGGCCGGGAGCAATCCCGGCCTTTTGCTACATTACATATTAAGTTTACTTACCTAAAATTTGTGCCAGACCCATGATGATGGAAGCCGCTTCCGCTCGGGTGGTATTGCCACCAGGACGAAGAGTATTGTCCTCATAGCCGTTGATCAGCTTTAACCCAGTTGCCCAGCTCATAGCGGTCCGGCTTGAAGGTACCGTCCTCATAGCCGGCCACCACCCCGCTCTGCTGAATCCAGGAAATGGCATTCTCGGCTCAATGGCCACTTACATCCGTAAAATCTGCGGTATCGGCAACTTCCGGCTTACCCTCCAGATTGTAGAAAATCTGTGCCACCATGGCACGGGTTAAAACACTGTTGGGGCCAAAGCTCTCAGCGCTGTTTCCGGACATTATATCTTGGCGGTAGACATACTCCACAGCCTCAGAATACCAGTCGCCTTCGTTCACATCGGTGAATGGCAGCGTATGACTCTTCAGATCCAAGACAATAGCATACTGGCTGGCATGAGTAACGGTCAGCGCTACGCCACCCTTTTCGTCCACCTGACCCGAGGTCTCATAAATCAATCTGCCGTGTGGTCTCATTATAGTGATACAGGTTGGCCCACAGGCCCTGATAGCTATTTCCCAAAGTAACTCCCTTTGCCCTCATTCTGCCTCATGTCCCGTAGAAAACTTTTTTCGGTATTGCGAAGGAGACGTACCCATTTTACGATGAAATAGGCTGCTGAAATACAAGGGATCTTCGTAACCTACTGCCGATGCCACTTGGATAATGCTTAAATCCGTTCGCCGCAACAGATCAGCGGCGTTTTGTACGCGCAGTCCAATCAGGAACCCTTGGGGAGAAATTCCCATGCAGGTGCGAAATAACGCGGAATAGCGGCTGGGGCTCAAGTGCTCCAGCGCTGCCAGTTCCTCCAGCCGAACAGGCTGGGCATAATGCCGGTACAGATAGTCTAAGGAATCCCTCACCAGCCATGGTCCCGGACCTCCCTGCCGCTGAGTAGACCTGCGTGCCAGCCTTGCCAAAAGCGCTGCCAATGTTCCTGCGGCTTCTGCTTCAAACAGCGGCCCCTTGCCATAAAAGCAGCGGAACAGCATCCGAAAATCTGTGGCGGCCTCTTCCTGCCCCTCTGGAAAATAGATCTGACCCAAGGACAAGCCGTAGCTTTCTACCATCTCTAAAGCGTGAGAACCAGTAAAATGGGCCCAATAATAGCAAAGCTCCTCCCCCGCTTCTTTTCCGTAACGATAGGGAATTCCCGGCGCAAAAAGAAACATTCCACCAGCGGGCAGCTCATGGCGACAGTTGTCCGCGTAAAGCGTCAAGCTGCCGCGGCTTAAATACATCAAATAGATGTCCTGGCGCCCTGTGGGATTATTGGTGGTAAATGCTCCGTCGGTTACGTACTGCCCCGCGCAGTTGACCACCAAAGGTCTGGAGTCCTCTCGAATATCGCAGTCGGCTTCGGACTCCAGCCTGAAATAACTTTGGGAACGCATGATCTCACCCCTTGGTCAGTCGATTTGTCCATGTTTTCAGTGGAATGCTCAATCGCTTTTTCCTTTTTTTCATTATACACTGATTGTGCAAAAGGGCAAGGTCCCTGCGATCATTCATCTGACTAAGGAGGAGTCTTCCCCATGAAAAAAGCGTTGAACGCCTGGACGGTTCCCGCCCAGGTCTCCTTTGAAGAATTATTCCAGAAACTCTCTGCTGCCGGGTATGACGGTGTAGAACTGAATTTGGATCGAGAGGCTGGCGGTCATGGTCTGACCATGGAAACCACCCAGCTTCAAACTGCGGAGATTAAGAAACTCAGCCAGATGTATAACCTGCCGGTTCACAGCATCTCTTCCTCCCTGTACACTGCGGAAACACTGGGATCAAACGACCCCGCTTGCCGCAAACAGGCTCAGGACATCCTTAGAAAGCAACTGGAACTGGCCTCTGCTTTGGGAGCTGATGGTATTTTGGTGGTACCCGGCGGAGTGAGTGACCAACGCTCCCTCACTCAGGCTTGGGACAACTGTTTGGAAAGCCTGTCTGCTCTGAAAGAAGAAATTCTTCAAAGTGGTATAAAGGTGGGCGTGGAAAACGTCTGGAACGGATTCTTCCTCTCTCCCCGGGACATGGCTGACTTCATCGATACCTTGGACTGCCCCAGCATCGGCGCCTATTTCGACGTGGGCAACGTGGAGATTTTCTCCAATCCCCAGGACTGGATTGAAATACTGGGCAGTCGGATCGTCAAGGTTCATGTCAAGGACTTTGCGCGCACTACCACCAATGCCGGCCACTTTGTCAATCTGCTGGAGGGCAGCATTGACTGGGCCAAAGTTAAGGCTGCTCTGGACGCTGCTGGATATCAGGGCTACCTCACCGCGGAAGTGGACACCTTCCACAGAACTCCGGAATACCAGTACGAAATCACTGGCATGGCATTGGACCACATTCTCAATCTGTAAGCTTTCGTCATCTCTTTATTCTTTATGGAGGAACTTATCATGAAAAAATTGGCAATGGTTGGCTGCGGCGGCATCGGAAGCTATCACTTGGAGCATTTTCTTAAATATACGGACATCGAGTTGGCCGGATTCTGCGATCTCATTTTGGAACGGGCAGAAGGATTTGTTAAAAAGGCTGGCAGCGGTCAGGCCTTTGTGGATTTCGTGGAGATGTATGACACCGTTAAACCCGACATGCTTTTTATCTGCGTCCCCCCCACCAGTCATGGCAGCATTGAAATGGAAGCGATTACTCGCGGGATTCCTTTCTTTGTTGAGAAACCTCTGGCTTTGGATTTGGAGTTGGGCAGGCGTATCCGGGATGCTGCAGAGGCGAAAGGACTCATCACCGCTTCAGGATTCCAGTGTCGTTACTCCAACACCATCGCTCCCACGGTGGAATTCATCCAATCTCATCAGATTCCCTTCGTGGAGTGTGTGCGCATGAGCAGCATTCCCGACGCTCCCTGGTGGAAGGTGAAGGCTCTTTCCGGTGGCCAAGCCGTAGAACAGACCATTCACCAATTTGACATCCTTCGCTATGTCTTCGGCGAGCCCGAGTCTGTTTTCTCCACAGCTACTCGGGGATTTGTGCAGGGCGTAGATGGCTACGATACCGATGACCTATCCTCCACTGTAATCCGTTTTCAAAACGGTGCATTGGGTACGGTAACAACCGGCTGTTATGCGCAGTCCGGCTGCTGCTTTGACTCCAAGATCACTTTCAGCGCTCCTGACGCCAGACTGGATCACTACATCATCAACAAAGTGAAGATTTACACCGATCGTCCCCAAAATGAAACAGACAACGGGCTGGTGGTTAAAGGCGATGGGACCTTGAAGATGGATGGCGAAAACGTCACTCTGATTGAAGATGACGGTCTTGCTGGGGAAATTTGTGACCGTACCTTCGTGGACGCTGTGCTCACCGGGGACAGCTCTAAAATTCGCTCCTCTTATCGTGACGCTTTGCGCTCTGTGGCGTTTACCCTCGCCTGCAATCAGTCCATGGAAACCGGTCTGCCCGTAAAGGTGGAACTTGACTGATAAAACACATCTCCCCCTACCCAATGTACCGGGAGTTTCAAGCGACTATCCAGCTTATAAAACTATAAAAAAGGAAAAAGGCAGTGGGAACCTTTGCTCCACTGTCTTTTTCGTTGGGCTTATTTCCGACTGATTGACAAATCACTCTCTCACTTGCTGGTGAATAGATCCGTCAGTCTTTGCCAAAACGTAGGGTCAGCCTCTTCTTGCTCTGGAACAGTCTCTTGCTCTTCCTTCAAAATGGCAGTTGTTTGGAATGCAAACTGCACCGAATCCACACAGGTGTTCTTCGCTGACACAAACGACTCCGCACCTTCTTGATCTCCCCCCAGCGACTCCATTAAACTATCGATTTTCCCTTCCAGTTCCTCTCTCATATTAGGCGCTTCCTGACGGAATTCACCGGTACCGTCAGCCATTTCCTGCGCCCCGTCGCAAAGGGAGGTCACTCCATCGTAAAGTTCTACGGTACCTTCGTACAGGTCTCCGGAACCGGACACCAATTCCTTGCTGCCCTGAGCCAACGAGGATACCCCTTCCATCACTTGGCTGTACCCCGCTGCCAACTGGGCTACTCCGTCTGTGTAGCTGTTGATGCCATCATCCAGCGCAGTATAGCGGTTGGCCAGTTGGTCAATTCCATCCGCCAAGATGGCCAGGTTTCCTGTCATGTTTCCCAGAGCATTTACCAGTTGAGTAATTGTGGTGTCAAATGTCTCATACTGAGTTTTCAGCTGGGAAAGTCCCTCTGTTAAATTCTGAATCTGGGACGATGCCTCCCCCAAGTAGGACTCTGTACCTTGCAAAGCTGCTGTATTGGCATTGAGCAGCGCTTTGATTTGTTCCGCAGTTCCCAACAGCTGAGATTTGTAAGCGTCCACCACTCCACTGAGTCCCGGGATCCCACTCATCTGTTCCAACAGGTCCTCATAGCTTTGAATGGTCGCCACAGCACTGTCGTTCTGAGCTTTCAAGCTGTCCACATCCAGCCCGTTTTGAGCCATCAGTGCTTTGTACTGGGCAACACCCAGGTTTTCTTGCAGCAACGTCGCTCCATTGTACAGTTCATCAATGGCTTGACGGATTTCCCCCGACGCGGCAGCTAACTGGGAAAGATCCGCGTTGGTCACGGAGATAGCATCCACTGCGGTCTGCATAGTCTGCAACGCCGTGCGGAATTCTTTGGAGCCGCTGGTCAATGTGGAGGACTGACTGTTCAAGGTATCCAATCCTTGCTGCACGGTTTCCAACCCGCTTTGCAAAGCTACCACACCCTGATCCAACTGGGAAACACCACTGTGCAACGTGGAGGCTCCATCTTTTACTTGGGAGGTTCCTCCTTTTACGGTTTCAGATCCATCGGAAAGCTTTACGGCTCCATCGTCCAATTGGTCCACTGCGTCCATCAATTCGCTGACCTTATCTCGAATCTCCTGATCGTCCACATCCACACTGAGATTCAAACGAATTCCATTAATGGATACGGCATTCATCTCAAAATCCGTCACATCAGCGGAGATCAACGTATCTATGCCTTCCCCAGGGAGAATGGTATACGTCAGCTGTTTATCCCCACCCACATTGGCGATAGTGGCGTCCGGAGCTGTGATGCCTTTGCACTGCTCTGTATCCAAAGTAAAGGTGGCCTGCAACGCGTAGTTTTGATAAAAGTTCCCCGTACACTCCGGATTTTCCGTGACCTGGAAATGGATCTCCAATGCTCCGGAGCTTCCCGCCAATTCCTCAGGGGCAACTTCTTTTCCGTCTAAAGAATATGTGAGAGAGATATTCCATGGAAGTTGAGCATCTGGCAAATCCCCTTGATAGTACACCTTTTCCTCATCCGTGGAAAAAGTGATCTCGTCTCCCTGCTGTTGGATGGCGTCATCCGTATTGAGCATCTTTACCGCAGAATAGTTTCCATAATCTGTGATGTTCCCTCCGGCAAAGCTGTTGACTACATATGTACTGTCCAAACTGCCATCGGCATTTAGTGTGGCATAAACAACTTCCTCTTTTTCCGACGGCTCAGGCCTTTCTTCCGCATACGCTGGCGCTGCTGCCCCAAGCACAAGCGTTCCCACTAAACACAAGGACATGCCCCGTTTCCATAGTTTCATTTTTCGGTATCCTCCTTAGGTGAATTCAAAAAGTTTGCATGCAGTGTTGTGTGTTGGATAAATCCATCCAGCAGGTAGAGCAATCCCGGCAGCACAAACAGCACCACTGCCAAAGAAAGCAAACTGCCAACACCAATAAACAATCCTAGCTGCGACAAAATCCCGTGGGTGGAAAATCCATACATCAACAGCCCCACTACCGCCAGGACTGATCCCGAGGTAATTACTGACGGCGTCACCAAGGACACGGTGGTGATTACCGCCTGTTTTTTCCCCATAGTCTCTCGGGATTCCCGGTACCGCTCTGTGAACAAGATAGCATAGTCCACAGTGGCGCCCAACTGCACAGAGCTGACAATCAAATACGAGATATAGAACACGGTCATCCCTGTAAAGTAGGGGAAGGAGAAATTGATCCAGATGGCTGTTTCAATTCCCAACACCAGAATCACTGGCAAGGAAATGGAGCGCATCGTCAACAACAGCACCAGGAATACTGCGCCAATAGCGATCAAGTTCACTTTGGCGTTATCACTTGTGATGGTGTCCATCAGGTCGAAAGAGGTCACACCACTGCCTGCCAGATAGTAGGTATCCGGGTAAAATTCCTCCAAGGTGCTTCGAACCTGCTTCACCAACTGGAAGGTTTCTTCCCCCTCCAGTTCCGCATCTACTGTGAGCACCAACCGGCTGTAATTCTCGGACTCCAACTGGGACAACACCTCTTGATCCAAGTATTCCATGGGGATTTCCGCCCCCACTGTATCCACATAGGAAAGAATACTTTTCACTTGGGGGATTTCTTGCAGAGCGTTGGAAAGCTCCTGCTCTTTTTCCAAGTCGCCCCGAGGGACCATCGCTACATAGGTGTCACTTTTTCCAAACATATCCTCAATCGCCTGAGTGTCCTGTCCCAACTGGGTATTAGCTCCGTAAATGTGCGCTGCACTATAATAAAAGTTGTTGTGGTTCGATGCCAAATAGCTGGGGACTATTACCACCAGGAACACACAGACCAAGGGGATCATCACCCGAGAAACTCCCTTGCCGAATTTCTGAAATCCTGGCAGGAATCCACGGTGGCGAAGTTGAAACAGCCACTTTTGACAGATCAAGATGATCGCAGGCATGAACACAAATACGGTGATCAAGCTGATGGCAATTCCCTTGGCCAAGGCCAAACCCAAATCGGACCCCAAGCGGAACTGCATGAAAATCAGAGCGAAAAAGCCAATTACCGTTGTCAGTCCGCTGGACAAAATTGAACCCGTGGATTTACAGAGGGCATCCACCATGGCTTCCTTGGGGTCTGGATTCTCCTTGACACATTCCTCAAAACGATGAATCAAAAACACTGAGTAATCCAATGACACAGCCAGTTGCAGCACGGGTCCCGCAGCGTTGGTCACAAAGGAAATTTCCCCAAATATCAGGTTGGTCCCAGCGTTGATCACAACAGCCACACCCACCCCCAATAGAACCAGCACAGGCTCCAACCAGGAGGTAGTGGTCACAATCAGCACGACCAAAACAAACAATACCGCAATGATCGTAATCAGCCGCACCTCACTGACAGTTCCGGTTGTGGCTACCGCTGTGGAAACAGCATCACCACTTAGGGCGTTCTCTTCCCCCACAGCCTCCCGTATGGCATCCACTGCTTCCACCTGCATGCCATCTGCTATGGTTACCGAATAGAGGGCAGCGTTTCCCTTATAATAGGTCTCCACGGTATCCTGGTCCAGTGTCTCCAGTGGCTGAAGAATATCTGCCACATCGTCCAGCCAGGTTACATTGGTAACCCCAACACATTGCTCTAACTGCTCTTTGTACTTCAAGACTTCCGGAACTGTTACGTTTTTCACCATCACTCGCGCGTTGGGGATGCCTCCATCAAACTCCTGTTCCACAACGTCAATGGCTATAGTGGAAGGACTGTTCTCGGGTAGATAATCCGCCACGTCATAATTCACCTTTACCATGGTGCTAAGCAGTCCGCAGATTATAGTCGCCACTAGAAAAATTCCAGTTGCCGTCTTGGGATGGTTCACCAAAGTTTTATAAAATCGTTTCATTGGCACCCCTTCCCCTCTCTCAGCTGGGGAGTACCGGTCACTTCTAAGACACCCTTCTCTGTATACATGGTCAGAGACAACGAGTCCCTATTGATTCTCCCTGCTGCGGAATAAAAAACTGTGCGCATCAGTGTTTTTAACTGTCCGCTGATTTCGCACCAGTTTTCTTCGTCCATCACTCCTTGAAATCTGTTTTGACCCATCAACACATTCAAAAAGCCAGCCACTTTTCCACAATCCCCGTGGATTTCCATGGTGCCGTATCTGGGACCTATGGGGGTGCGCAAGACAATATTGTACATCTGGCTCCACATTTGCTTATTCACCTCTCGCATGTTCTTGAATTCGCTGTTCATCCTAACGCTTTTCCCTTTGACCTTCCATGGTCAATTTCGGAAAAGTGTGGAAAAACCGGACAAACCCGGTGAATTGTGGGGCATGTCTCTGTTGTCCCCCCTACCGGACAAATGTCCAAAATCTGACCATTGCACGGAAATCTCAATGAGGTATAATGGTTCACGAGGTGAGCACATGAACAGCGAGACTTCGTCCCTGCGTACCAAACAAGCTTTGGCCGCCGCTTTAAAGGAAAAAATGAAGACGAAACCTTTTTCCAAAATCACCGTCCGAGAATTGATTGAGGAATGCGGCGTAAACCGGAAAACTTTTTACTATCATTTTCAGGACATTTACGCCCTGCTACGGTGGTTATTTGAGGAGGAAGCCATCCAAGTGGTGAAGCAGTTCAATCTGCTCCTGGACTGGGAAGAGGCTATTGGATTCACTTGTGACTACATTCAAGAAAATCGTGACGTCCTTCAGTGTGCCTGCCAGTCCATTGGACGGGATATTCTGAAGCGATTTTTCTTTTCTGATTTTATTGGCATTACAGAATCTGTGGTCAACGATTCCGAAAAACGCATGAATCGATTTTTGTCCCCTGCTCTCAAAAGCTACTACTGCAAATTTCTCACAGAGGCTATTGCCGGTATGATGCTCAGCTATATCGAAGAGGACTACTCTTACAGCCGTCAGGATTCCATCAATAACATCACCGTGATCCTGCGCACATCTATCACAGGTCTGCTGATGGACATGGGTACAAAAGAGCCGCCTAAATGCAACTGACGGTTCTTCTGTACCAAAAGCGAATTCCATCTTTTTACTCTGCTCTCTACACAGCAACCATTGCCACAGCCAACTGGAAAGACTGAACTCAAATAACCCATAGTACAGAAGCCATGGAGAAAAGCTAGCGAGCTTTTTCCCGCCATAAAAGAAACGGGACTGCTGAAATCACACAGCAGTCCCGTTTTTCTATAACACCAAACTCGTTTTTCAGTATGGCGCGATCAATAAAGCTTTAAGTCACATAGCCCAAAATGGGAAACCCGTTACGTCTGAGAAGGGTTTCCCTGCTTCTATCCATCAGCCATGAGAATCCTCAGTGGTCAGCCCCAAGGGGGTATCGATATCCTCCAGCTCTCTTTCAGATGCCGCTTGGACATAGATGCATTGGTGGCGGCGCAGGACCGCTCTCCCCCCGGTGTCCCCTTCCAGAGCCATAAGCTCAGGCAAAAGCTTGGCGGCAAACAAAGTAGGATTCCCCGGACGGTTGCCCCAACACAAACTGGCGCCTTCCACGCCCTCCTTGGCGCAGTCCAAAAGCCGAAGCATGGAGTCTTCCGTCAGGTAGGGCTGATCCGCCACGACGAACAGGAGGAAATCCTCCTCTTCCACATTCTTCAGCGCGGATAATCCGGCCCGAATGGAAAAGGAAATACCTCTCTCGCTTTCCGAGCTGTCCACAGCGGTGATCCCCCGCTGGGAGGCCTCCTGGCGGATCGCCTCATACCGAGACACTACCAATAGACAGCAGTCCTCCCTCTTTTTCACCAGGTTTTCCAGCATCTCCAAAGTCCAAAGATACATGGGCTTGCCCTTTACCGGATAGAGCAGCTTATTTTTCCCAAATCGCCGGCTGCTCCCTGACGCCAGGTAGAGAATATGCTTACGCATTGTCGGTCTCCATCAGGATCTTCTCCGGAGTGATGGGCAGACTGCGGTGCCACACACCAGTGGCACGGAATATAGCGTGAGCAATGGCAGGCGCCGGGGTGTTGATAACCACCTCGCCGATGGACTTGGCACCATAAGGACCGGTGGGCTCATGACTTTGCTCAAACTCCACGTGGAGAGTTCCCATATCCAGGCGGGTAGGGATTTTGTACTGCATGAAGGAATCCTCCAAGATCCTGCCCTTGTCCGTGTAGGTCACATTCTCGGACAACGCCATGCCGATTCCCTGGACAATACCGCCTTCCGCCTGGATCCGGGCCAGGTTCTCCGCGATGGGAATACCACAGTCCACCACAGAAGAGTAATTCAGCACCTCTACGCCGCCAGTCTCACGATCCAGCTCGATCTCCACCATGCCCACCATGAAGGGCGGAGGAGAAACCGGTGAGGAATGGGTGACCGTGGCCTGAGCAGGAATACAGTTATTCACCATGGAAGCTGTGGCGATATCTGCCCGGGAAACAAATCCCGTACCATCCAGCTTGTAAACGCCGTCACCTCGGAATTCCAACTCTGACACATCGCATTTCAACGCAGACGCAGCAATAGCGCACATGTTGTCCCGCAATTCCAAGCAGGCCTTCTCTGTGGCCTTGCCTGTCAGGTAAGTGGTGGAGGAAGCGTAGGAACCAGAGTCGTAGGGAGAGGCATCAGTGTCCGCGCCGAACACGGCGATCTCGTCGGGGGAGCATTCCAGGGTCTCAGCGGCGATCATGGCCAGGATGGTGTCGCACCCGGTGCCCATATCGGCAGCGCCGATGATGAGATTGTAAAAGCCTTCGTCCCCCAGCTTGATGGTAGCGGAACCCACGTCACAGTTGGAAATGGCGGAGCCCTGCATGCTCAGGGCCATACCAGCAGCCCGAACTTTTCCGTTGCCCATGTCCCGAACGGGATATTTGGCATCCCAGTCGAAAATCTCCTTGCACCGGCTGATACACTTATCCAGGGCACAGGCATTAGCCACTTCATAGTAATAAGCGGGCATGACCATGCCTTCCCGAACGATATTCTTCTCCCGAAGAGCCGCGGGATCCATTTGCAGGATATCCGCCAGCTCGTTGACGGCGCTTTCCACAGCGAAAATTCCCTGCGTGGCACCGTATCCTCGATAAGCTCCCGAGGACTGGACATTGGTATAGACCACGTCGTAGGAGAACCGGAAAGCTTCCAGCCCGCCAGTATACAGGGGGATGGACTTATGCCCGGAAAGTCCCACAGTGGTGGGGCCGTGCTCACCATACGCGCCGGTATTGGAAAGGGTGTACACATCCAGCGCCCGGATGGTGCCGTCCTTCATGGCCCCCAGCCGAACGGTGACGTCCATAGCGTGGCGGGGAGACGCTGCCGTCTGACACTCCTGACGGGTGTAGATCATCTTAGCGGGGCGTCCGGTCTTCCAAGTGACGAAAGCCGGGTAAACTTCCGCCACCACGGTCTGTTTTGCGCCGAAGCCACCGCCGATCCGGGGCTTCTCCACATGGATCTTGGACTTGGGAATCCCCAAAGCGTTGGCGATGATCCGCCGGCAGTGGAAAACGATCTGGGTGGAGGACACCACGTGAAGCCGGCCGTAACGATCCATCTCAGTATAGGTACGGAAGGTCTCCATCATGGCTTGCTGGCAGGCTTTCACCTGGTAGGTATGCTCCACCACGTAGTCGCACTGGGAAAGGACCGCTTCCACATCCCCGTCTCCGCAGGTGTCGCTGGCGCACAGATTTCGCTTGTTATCAGCACCCACTGGACAGGGGGCGTTCCAGCTGTCCTCAGGATGGATCAGAATAGGGTTGTCCTTGGCCTTGTGAAAATCCAGCAGGGGCTCCAGCACCTGGTAGTTGACTTTGATCAACTTCATGGCCTTATCCACGGCCTTTTCCGTTTCGCCGGCCACAATGGCCACTGCATCACCCACAAAACGGACATGCCGGTCCAGCAGCAGCCGGTCCCGGGGAGAGGGCTCCGGGTAGGTCTGGCCGGCCATGGTGAAACGCTCCTGAGGGGAATCTTTGTAGGTATACACCGCCACGATACCGGGAACCAGCATAGCTTTGGAAATGTCGATCTCCTCCACCAGAGCGTTGGCATGAGGGCTGCGGAGCACCTTTACCACCAGAGCGTCCTGGGGTGTGATGTCATCCACAAAGAGAGGTTTTCCCAGGAGCAGCTGCATGGAATCCTTTTTCCGCATGGATTTTCCCACAACCTTATACGCTGCCATGATGCTCCTCCTTTCTCCAATTCAGATAATTCCGAATCCCCCGAAGCTGTCCCTCGTAGCCGGAACAGCGGCAGAGATTGCCCGCCAGATAAGCCCGGATCTCATCGTCTGTGGGGTCGGGGTTCTCCCGAAGCAGAGCGATGGTGTTGATCACGTAGCCGGGATTGCAGAAGCCGCACTGCTCCGCGCCCTGGTCGGCGATGAATCCCACAAACTCTTCGGCCTCCTCCTGGAGTCCCTCCAGAGTCTGGACCTGATGCCCGTCCGCCCTGGCAGCCAGCACGGAACAGGACAGCACCGGGACTCCATCCAGCAGCACGGTGCACAGTCCACAGTTGGAGGTCTCGCATCCCCGCTTCACGGAGAAACAGCCGTGCTGCCGCACAAAGTCGATGAGCAGAGTATCCGGCTCGATGGAACAAACAAGTTTTTTCCCATTTAACGTCAGTTTGATCTCCATGGTCACACCCCTTCCAGCTGCGTCAGGCACCGGCGCACCAGCACGGCGCAGATCTTTTTGCGGTACTCGGCGCTGCCCCGCATATTGCTTCCAAACACGGCACAGTCAGCCACCCAGGCGCCGAAGGCTTCCGCGCTATCCCTAGTGACCCCGTTCTTCAGCAAGCCTTTTTCGTCGGTGAACACCACAGCCGTGCCAGGCCTTGCTCCGATGGCGCAAGTATAAACGCCCTCAGCCTCCGACACAGCGCAGGCCAGCACGGGAAAGTCGGTGGCGGTGTTCCGCTGGGAGAGATAGCAGACACGCCTCTCCCCCTTGGGCACCATGACCCGGACCAGCAGATCCCGAGTATTCCGAGGCAGCTTGGCGAAATCACCGATCTTCATGACGCCGTGGTGGTACAGCTCCACCTTGGCGTCCAAAACCTGGAACAGGGTCAGCACATCAGAGAAACCGAACCGGCCGTAGAGACTGCCGCCAATGGTAGCCACATTGCGGAACTGAACTCCCACAATGTGCTTCAGCGCCTCTGCCATGGCACCCTGGGTGAGAGCCTGAAGGCCCGGATGGATCTCCAAGGCCCGCAAAGACACCATGGCGCCAATGGAAAAGCAGTCCTCCTGTTCCTCGATCTTGTCCAGGCCCAGGTCGCACAGGTCAACCGCCGTTTGGACGGAGCGGTTCTGCATCTTCAGCCACAGCATGCCGCCCAAGATCACGTTGCTGCGCTTTTGACCCAGAGTATAAGCTTCTTCCAAACTCTTGGCCCGAACATAATTCCCGATCTTCAGCATGATTTATCCCCCTTAGGCGCTTCCTTGGGAAGCAGAAGATTCAGTATGATGGCAACCACGGCCGCGGGCACAATGCCGCTGCCGCCAAAGATCAAGCTCACTGCCTGGGGCAGATTGCTCAGCACGCCGCTGTTGGCGCCCAGGCCGTAGCCCAGACCCAGTGCAACGGAAACGATGGTCATATTCCGGCCGGTGAGAGGATCCTTGGTGATCAGCTGGATGCCGCTGATGACGATGGAGGAGAACATGATTACCGCTGCTCCTCCCAGAACAGACTGAGGCATAATGGAGACCACAGCCGCCAGCTTGGGCAGCAGGCCGCAGAGCACCAGGAACACCGCGCCGCAAGCCAGAGCAAAACGGTTGACGATCTTGGTCATGGTGACAAGACCCACGTTCTGGCTGAAAGAGGTGTTGGGAAGCACGCCGAAGAAAGCAGCCAGAGAGGAACCCAGACCGTCGCACATAATGCCGCCGGACAGTTCCTTGTCTGTGGCTTCACGGCCCATACCGCCCTCCATGCAGCCGGAGATGTCACCCACAGTCTCCACCGCGGTAACAATAAACATAATCATCACAGGCAGGATAGCCCGCAGATCAAAAACGGGCTTCACAGGCATGATCTCCGGAACAGCAAACCATTTCGCCTCAGCCACCTTGTCCCAGTTCAACACCCAAGCCTTGGTGTACTCCACGCCGTCAGCAGTGACACCGGTAGTGGGCAGGAACAGGGGCAGGATGGAACATACGATGTAACCGAAGATAATGCCGAACAGGATGCAGGAAGCGCTGGTCATGCCCTTGGTGCAATGCTTGAGCACCAGGATGACCACCATCACGGAAAGTCCGATGAGCAGGTTTTCCACAGAGCCGTAATCGGGAGCGGAATCACCGCCGCCAAAGGAGGCCACGCCCACGCTGATCAAAGACAGGCCAATAGAAAGCACCACCGTGCCGGTGACGATGGCCGGGAAGAACCGACGGAGAGGCTTCAGGAAAGCGCCCAGCA
>UMIN01035158.1_pt1 | contig 32465 bp, 31 predicted proteins | sample 1965811 | NCBI WGS metagenome assembly UMIN01 (sample SAMEA4836123, study PRJEB28245) | human gut metagenome | biome: gut microbiome; material: fecal sample | place: Denmark | collected 2008
TTTCAGGCAATCCAGAATGGGGTTGGGAACCTGAAAAGATTGGAAAAATATGTCGAAAAATAGAATTTATTTCTTGTTGGGGGATTTCCCCTTTGCTATAATGGAGAAGGAAGTTAGGAAGGTAATGGAAAAGAGGTTAAAAACATGGGTTTGGGAAAGAAGAAAAAGCAGCAGGGCAAGGACTTGCTAAAATCCGTAGTGGTAAAGAACTACTCCGTCCCTGTTTGGGGACTTGGTGCGTTGATTTTGGTAATCGTGGTCCTGGTGGTGGTATTTATCGTAGTGCCCGCCGCCCGGAACAGCAAAAAGCAGGCAGAGGTCCTCACGGTCTCCACGTTGGAAAAGATCATTGACGTCAGCGAGCTTTCCACTTTTACCGCAGTCTACAACGGTATCGCTCAGGTGGTGGATGAGGAAAATCCGGAGTCCGTGGACTACTACGTGTCCTACGAGGCCAAGGTGAACGCAGGCATCAACTTTGATGAGGTGGGCATCGAGATGGAGGAGGAGAGCCAAACCATCCGGATTACCGTGCCTCCCGTGGAACTGACCGAGGTGAACGTGGACATTTCCTCCCTGGACTTCATCTTCTACGACAAGAGCCTCAACACTTCCGCTGTGACGGAAACGGCATTCAAGGCTTGTGAGGAGGACGTGGAAAAGGAGAGTCAGGAGCAGGAGGCCATCTATGAACTGGCCCAGCAGAACGCCAAAAATGTGCTAACCGCCCTTGTAAAGCCTATTGTGGACCAGCTGGACACCGAGTACAGCCTAGTAGTGGAGTGAGGAGGATGAAGGCGATGAAAAAATGTGTATCTTTGTTTTTGGCATTGCTGCTATCCCTCTCATTGGCTTCCTGTGGGGTGGGGATGCCCAAGGCCTCGGATATGGAACCTGAGGTGTCCCAGATGAAAGCCATCTGTGAGTTGGCGGTGATGGACTGCTACTACCACAATGTGGCCAAGTTCAAGGAAGAGGACGCGGAAGGGTTTTTGTTCTGGCAGAAGGACAAGCAGTTTTGGATCGAGTACAGCGGTGTGGTGACTCTGGGAGTGGATGTGTCACAGGTTACTGTGGAGGTAAAGGATAACCAGGTGACCATCACTCTGCCCGCAGCCAAGGTGCTCAGCTGCAAGGTGGATTCCAGCTCCCTGACCAAGGACTCCTTTATTGTGGCGGACGGCTCCGCCAGCATCAGCGCGGAGGACGAGGTGGCCGCCTTTGACGCTGCTCAGAGCAAGCTTCAGGAGACTGCCGCCGGTGACACGGTACTGTTGGCAAACGCCCAGCAGCGGGCGCAGTCTCTGCTGGAGGACTACGTTACCAATGTGGGAAATGTGGTGGGCAAGGAGTACACCATCCAGTGGGTTTACCTGGACGAAGAGGGCGAACAAACTACAGCACCGGTAAGCGGGGTGGAGGAGTCAGCGTCGGAGGAAAGTGCCGCTGAGTAATGCTCCGTCAGTCCGTTTAGAAAAGAAATAGTAAGAGTACAGGCATCTGTCTATGGACAGGTGCCTTTTTTCATGCCCTTCTTACGCGAAATTTGCAAGCCCTGTTGCGGGATGTGATTTCGACGCGAAAAAAACTTGACTGCACGCGGCGTGCAGTTTTACGGTAAGGAGGACATGAAAGTGGAGCATACATTGCGCGAAATCTGTACCCGATTGGGGATCACCCGCAGGACGGTGCAGGGCTATGAAAAATGGGGACTTCTGGCCCCCACGGACAAGAACAAATATGGGCATTTGCTGTATGATCAGCTGGCAGTGGAGAGAATTCAGACTATCCGGTTTTACCAGCGGGCGGGATTTGCCCTCAAGGAGATCAAAGAGCTGTTGGACGCGCCGAATCATGTGAAAAAAGCGGCGTTTCAAGCCAGGATGATCCTGCTGGAGGAGGAGCACCGGGAGCAGGAGCTGCTGATTCAACAGGTCAGGACGTATATCGAAAACTTGTAAATCTTGTGCGGAGTCACATCCCGCATTATTTTCAGGAGGTAGAGAGTATGAAAAAAATCATTCCATTCCTATTGGCGGGCTGTCTCTTGGCATCCCTTGCCGCCTGCGGTCCCACCGGGCAGTCTTCAGAGGTTTCCGATAGTTCCCCCGTTTCTTCCTCGGATGTTGTCAGTGCCCAGGAGTTGGAGAGCTCTTCGGAGGTGGAATCCTCCCATCCGGTCCAGGACACGGTCCCCAGTTTTGACACCACCGGGACCATCCAGGAAACCGTGCTTTACGAGGAAAATGGGGTGAAGATCACCGCCACAGACTTGGTTTGTTCCCTGACCGGTGCGGAGATATCCCTCACCATTGAGAACAACAGCGCTCAGGATCTGTCTTTCTCCAGCGGCACGTTGGGGTACAGCTGCAATGCGGTCAATGGAGTCATGGTGGATGACGGTTATTTAAACTGCGATGTGGCCGCCGGAAAGTCCGCCAACGAAACCGTGAGCTTTTCTTCCCAGGAGCTACTGCTGTATGGTATCGATCGTGTAGCCGATTTCCAGCTTGGTTTCACCATAACGGACTCGGATTACAACAGCACCCATATCCCTCCGATTGTGGTTGCCACTTCCCTGAAAGGGTACGAACAGCCTGCGGATAGCATCCAGACCGCTGTCCAAAGTGAGGCCCTTCAAAGCCTGCTGGGGTATCAGGTAACCTTTTTCCAGACAGATAACTTCTACGACCAAAATGGTGTCAAGGTAGAAACCGCCGGGCGGATGGAAAATTCCAGCGGGGAGCAGATGCTGTTGTTGGAGGTGGTCAACAGCGGGGAACAGTCGGTTTGCTTTGTTACCAACAATATAGCTTTTAACGGTATGGAAGTTTACAGTTATAACTGGTCAAGTGATGTCATCCTTCCCGGTGCCCGCAGAATGGTGACGCTCCAGCTGGAAAATGTGTTCGACAAGGAATACTGGCCAGCCTATGGTCTGGATTCCATCGGCGCGGTGAGCATGAACGTCGCCCTAAACGATCTGGAGGGCAATCCGCTGACAGAGGGAACGCCTCTTCAGGTCCAGTTGAGCGATGTGGAAGCAACTGTGGATTCCCAGGGAATAGAGGTCTACAACGAGGGAGGTATCCGGGTTCTTTCCAAGAAACTGGCAGAAGATGGGAATGGCGACCTTTCCGCGCTGCTGTTGGTGGAGAACACCAGCGGACAGACAGTCACAGCGGGGGTAGGGTACGATTCCTTGTCCATCGGCGGGGTGATGAATGACTTCACCTGTTCCGACCGGAACATTCCCAATGGGGGTAAGGCAGCCCTGGTGATTAACCTGCGGGACCTGGAGGAAAACGGGATTACATCGGTGGAGAACATTACAGATTTAGAATTCCAGTTGCAGATCCGAAACGAAGCTAACTATCAAACCATTGCAGAACCGAAAGTGACCTTGACGTTCGCCGGAGGGACTGCGGTGTAAAGGTGGAGAAAGCCCTCGAGAAAAAGTGAAAACAGGACCGAGAGAACCGAATGGTTCCCTTGGCCCTGTTTTTTTGTTTAAAATCGCCTTTGAAATTATCCCAGATGGTTACTCCGTGCCTTGGTCCCTCTTTTTCAGAAGCAGATAGCTTCCGACGGAAAGAACCAAGAACACGATCCAAAATAGGAAACTGTGAAAGATTCCGATGGGGTAGGGGGAGATCCAACCTTCCCAAGACAGGAGAGTGGCGAGATACCCGGTTATCATGGAAACCGGCATAAAGGCAATCCCAAGGATGTTAAGCCAGTTTACATAGAAAGAGGCTTTAACAGGCGACAAGTACTTTGCTATAAAATATCCTGCGACTCCCACTGCTTGAATGATCATGGAGCCCCAAATGGCAATCATGGTCTGTTCTGCATACCAAATGCCAAACGCGCAGAATAACCCGATGAAAATCAAGGCGGTTGATAGTGTGTAAAGGATTTGGCTTGTCAGATTTTTGTTCTTTTCCTGGTGGTCCTTGACTGGTTCGACGCCTTTTAAAAGATAGTCGGTTGTGACGTGGAAGAACTCGCTCAGGAGAATGATCTTGTCCAGATCCGGTATGCTTTGTTCGCTTTCCCATTTGGAAACAGCTTGCCGGGAAACGCCGATTTGATCCGCAAGCTGCTCTTGGGAGATTCCTTTTGCTTTCCGCAAAGATTGGATTCTGTCTGCCAGGTTCATAGTCATCGCTCCTTTCTGTTTGTGGAGTCATTCTAGCAGATTGGACGGTTGCGTGGCCACCATCCAGACATGGAAGTGTGTCAACTGGCGGTTGCGGGGACGTTTGCAGCTAGAAAAAGCAGAAAAAACCTGGTGATTCACACCCAGTCCCCTTGACTTCATTGTACCACAAGAAAAGCAGCATTTCTATCAAACTGACTTTTGGATTTGGCAGAAAAGAGAGAAACCTAACGGATCAGCCTCCTGGAAGGTTATGGTGCGTCCCAGCTTCTTAGCTCCTCTTGCCGGATCCTTCGAGAGACTGTATAATAGCACCACTACGGGAGCGTATGATGCTCTCAATTAAGAAGATACTACCACCCAAAGGCGGCCAGCCTTTGAAATGAAATTTGGAGGTGCTTTCTATGAAACGAGTGATTCCCTTACTGTTTGCGCTGACGATATTGTTTACCGGGTGCTCCACAGGTGGCAATGGCGGCTCCTACCAGCAGATCAACCAAGAAGAGGCAAAGAAAATGATGGACACCCAGGAGGTTATCGTCCTGGATGTGCGGGAGCAGGACGAGTACGACAGCGGCCATATTCCCGGCGCGGTACTGCTGCCGGTGGGGACCATCAACGAGGAAACCGCCTCTGCTGTGATCCCTGAGAAAGATGACACTGTCTTGGTCTACTGCCGCAGTGGTAACCGGAGCAAGACTGCTTCCGCAGCTTTGGCAGAACTGGGGTACACCAACATCTACGAGTTTGGGGGCATCAACACCTGGCCCTATGAAATCGAGCCTTGACCTCTCTTTTACCGTCCTTTGCGGGCGGTGTTGATACAGTATTGCGCTGTGTCCATCATGCTGGGAAAATCATTGCTTTCTCGTAGAATAGAGTATGGTTTATATCAGGATTCATGTGATATGTTACTTGAATCTTACGTGGTTTCTAAGGGGGATATCCTCTGCCATATGAGGAATTGCGGACGTTATCCATATTTATCATGACCATCGCAATTTCTCTGTTATTTTCTGTTTTTGGAAAAAGCAAAAGCATTTCAAAATAAGCATAAGATCTCAATAAGTCTGCTTGATAAACGAATAGTTTACAGGCAGACTTTGCCGTTTAAGGTTTGTTAAAGAAAATAGAGGTATGATATAATTATTTAAGACAGGTGGTGAAAAGATGAGAATATTATTAGTGGAAGATGAAAAATATTTGGCTCAGGCTTTGGAACAGGTTTTGCAGAAAAATAACTACGCTGTTGACTTGGCATATGACGGTGAATACGGGCTTGATTGTGCTTTATCAGGAATTTATGATGTAATTGTATTGGACATTATGCTTCCTAAGATGAATGGATTAGAAGTATTGAAATCTTTACGCAACGAAAGAAATAGCACACCTGTTCTGCTGCTGACAGCAAAAAGTGAAACACAGGATAAGGTAAAGGGATTAGATTTAGGAGCAGATGATTATTTGGCAAAACCCTTTAAAACGGAAGAATTACTTGCACGACTACGAGCATTATCAAGAAGAAAAGAAACAATCGTGTTTAATAATGCTCTTGCTTATAACGATATTGAATTAAACACTAATTCTTTGGTGCTGTATTGTGGAACGAGGGAGTTCAAACTTACTTTAAAAGAAAGCCAAATATTGGAGCTCCTAATCCGTATGGAAGATATGTTTGTATCCAAAGACAGCATTATTGAGAAGGTATGGGGATTTGATGGTGAAGCTGGGGATAGTCATGTGGAAGTATATATTTCTTTTCTCCGAAAAAAACTCAAAGCATTAAAATCAACTACAGCTATTAAAACGGTCCGAGGAGTAGGATATTCACTGCAAAAAGAGAGTGGCGAAACATAATGTTTAAAAAACTACGAAAAAAGTTTATTGTACTAAATATGACGATGATTTCAGTGACCGTAATTTTTGCTTTTTTGGCAATCTATTTGATTACCCAGAATAATATAGAAAGTCAGAATAGCTTAAAGTTAGAAAATGCATCCTCCTTTGCATTAAGGCAGATAGATAATTCTGAAGACAATTACAGCCAAATATTGGTAACAGATACATCTTCAGAATATTATTTTCCCTTTTTTAATGCTTTGATCGATGAAAATAATCAGCCAATGATTAGTCAGTCAGTTAGCAATGAAACGAAATCCGCCACATTAAAATTGACAGAACTTGCGTTAAATAGTGATTCCAATAAGCTGGAATTCAATAATCGGAAATATCAATTTTCTATCGAATCTGCATTTGCACAAGTAAGTGTAGAGAGTAATGTGAACGGATCAAATCCAGAAGTTTATAGGATGATAACTTTTATTGATATAACTGACTCTATAAATACATTAAATCAACTGCTACTTACATTTGTTATTATTGGAGTCTTTATGTTGGGGGCGATTTTTCTAATCAGTGTCTTTTTTGCGAGAAAATCTGTTGCACCCATAGAGTCCTCTTATTCCAGACAGAAACAGTTTATTGCGGATGCTTCCCATGAACTAAAAACCCCTGTGGCTTCGATTGGTGCGAATATAGAAGCCATTGAGTCTAATCCAGATGATCCTGTATATCGTCAGAAAAAGTGGATTGACTATATAAAAATTGAATTGGAGCGAATGAATAAGCTCATTAGTGATTTGCTTTCTCTGGCTAAATATGATAATTTACAAACCACATTCAATATGACTGCGGTGAATCTAAGCGACATTGTCAATGATTCTCTATTGACCATGGAAGCCTTTGCATTTGAGAAAGGAATAGAAATTTGTTCTGATATTAAGGAAGATGTTATTGCAGTCGTAGATGGTGAAAAATATGAACAGGTAATCAAGATCCTCTTTGATAATGCTGTTAAATATGTAAATGAATCTGGAAAGATTGACATTACTCTGAAAGAAAATAAAAACCACGCTATATTTGAAATTTCCAATACGGGAGACGGAATAGCCCCTGAGCATTTGAATAAGATTTTTGACCGCTTTTATCGAATTGACTCGTCCCGGGAAAACAATGGCAGTTATGGTTTGGGATTATCCATTGCTAAAACAATTGTTGAACATATGAATGGAAAGATAGCTGTTAGCAGTGCCTTAGGGCAGATCACTACATTTACTGTAACAATAAACAAATAAAACTTGAATTGCAAAAAAGCCTTTCATTGAAAATGAAAGGCTTTTTTTGTTCCCCATATTTTATAGCAATAAAAACCTATTAAAGGTTCATTAAAGATTTCACACTTATACTTAGCTGGAAAAATAAATGGAGGACTTCAAAATGCAAACACAAAAACGGTTCAAGTTGGCCTTGTGGATTGTCTCAGGTTTCATTTTTCTGATTGGTATCATTCAGGTTTTTTCATTTTTGCCTGGACAATTAGAAGCAATGAAACAAGCGGAAGCACAAGGTGTGGCAGTACAGCAAATATCAAATTTCTTTTGGCAGCAAGTTGTACCACAACTTTTAAGCTATGTAATGTCAACTGTAGCCTTTATTGGGATTCTGTTTTCTATCGGTATGCTCTATGAAAAAATGGATTGCATGGTAACTCAAACGGAAACATCTCAAAAACAACTGCCGTATGCTTCGCAGCATCAACAAGAAAACGACATGGACACTTTCTTTGACGATTTTGAAATCGTTGAAGACGAAAATAAAAAGGAGTATTGATATGTATATCTTAAATAATGCGCTTAAAAATTTGTTGCGCAATAAAGGGCGAAATATATTGCTAGCAATTATTATGATTGCAATTCTATCCTGTACAGCGGTAGCCATTATCATCAACAACACATCCGATGGAATCATTGAAGATTATAAAAACAGGTTTGGCTCAGAGGTGTTCATTCAGGCAAATCAAAAAAAGCAGGATCAAATGCTTGCAAGTGGAAAATATGATCCCAGTGCTTTTAATATATCAAATGATGTTTATGAAAAATTAGCTCAATCCGAATACGTGAAAAATGCGGTTATGAGTTCCAGCTTTAGAGGTTACAGTGACACTATTAAAGCATTAGACCAAAAGGATATTCCTTCTAATGGCGGTGCAGGTGTTTCTATTATCGGACCAAACGGAGGACAAACATCTGAAGATTATAAGATTCCCAATTTGAATATTTTGGGAGGATTGACACCTGCGGGAGCAAAAGAGTTCGAAAATGAAACCAGAAAAATTGTAGAGGGTAAATTTGCTGAAAAAGACGGTGAAGCTGTAATCAGTCAGGAATTTGCAAAGTTGAATCGCCTAAAAGTTGGCGACGTTATGAGAATTAAAAATCCCAATGATAGTGAAAAGTCATCCACTTTGGACCTGACTGTTTCGGGAATCTATTTTGATGGAGCAAAAAGTGAAGATGTAGGAATTACCCACCCAATGCTTAATCGAAAAAACGAGATCATAACCACATATAATACGCTGAAGAAATACAATGATGAAGTCAACGGCGATGTGGTAGCTATCGAAGCAAAATACTACCTTAAAAGTCCTGAACTGGTTGACTCCTTTAACAAAGAAGCTCACGAAAAAGGTCTCAGTGAACTGTATGATGTTTCCGTTGATGCAAAGAGTTACAACAACATTGTAAAACCTGTAGAAGGTTTGAAAGGTATTTCTACTACATTTATGGTTGTGGTTTTAATCTTTGGAGGAAGTATTTTAGTCCTGATTTCTGTTTTAGCGACTCGTGAGAGAAAATACGAAATCGGCGTTCTCAGAGCAATGGGAATGAAGAAAGGTAAAGCAGCACTTGGATTGGTATTTGAAACTTTGGCGATGATAACCTTCTCTCTGGTTATTGGTTTGGGGATCGGCAGTGTGTTAGCGCAGCCTGCCTCAAATATGCTCCTCAGCAGTCAATTGGAAGTTCAGGATGCAATGAACAATACAAACTCATTTACATTTACTGTAGGGGCACAGGAACAGGTAGAAAAGCTTGAAAGTATTGATGCATTTTTAACGGGAGATGCAATGATCACGATTGCCTGCATTGCTCTTCTGTTGGGAGTCATTTCCGTAGGTATTGGTATTTTGTATATTAACCGATATGAGCCTCGCAAGATTTTAACAGAAAGGAACTGAGCCCGTGAGTGTATTAAGTTTGCAGAATGTATCTTACAGATATGACGGTTCAAAAAAAGATGTTTTAAAAAACTTAAGTGTGGATTTTGAGAAAGGAAAGGTATATTGTATTATTGGCAAATCGGGTGCTGGTAAAAGTACGCTGTTGTCATTGATTTCCGGATTGGACATTTGTAAATCAGGAGAAATCCTATACAAAGAAAAAAGCCTGAAAAACTTAGATAGAGACCGTTATCGTGCCAACGATATTGGGGTCGTTTTTCAAGGATATAATCTTCTCTTAAACGCCACGGCGAAAGAGAATATCGTGTTATCAATGAATATCAGCGGCGTAAAAACCAGAAATAAAACCGCACTGGCAGAAACATTATTAAGTGATGTTGGAATTGATTCAGATAAAGGGAATCGGAAGGTTCTGAATCTGTCAGGTGGTGAGCAGCAGAGAGTAGGTATCGCACGGGCTATTTCCCATGATGCGGATATTATCATCGCAGACGAACCTACTGGAAACCTTGATTCAGAGACCCAGAGCGACATCTTAAGGATTTTTACAACACTAGCACATGAAAAGGGTAAATGCGTTATTATCGTTACCCATTCCAAACAAGTAACAGGAATTGCAGATGTCATTTACACACTTAAGGATGGTCACTTGATAGAAATCAGAAAAAGACTCAAGGATAATTTGATAGAAACATATCCTACCAAATAAAAAAATCTTTTGGTGGGTGAAATAAGCGCGGCATAAAAAATCCCTCCAGCCTTTTTTGAGGTTTGGAGGGATTTTTATGTGTGGCACTAGAATAATCACGCTGGTGCTCATCCAGGACAGTAATTAGGAGAAGATAAAACTATATTAGAATAACACGCCTGCTCGAAGGTATTAACAATCTTCAAATTTTCTAATAACAAAAATCATGACTGTGACTTACCCACCATAAGGCGACTTGTTTGACACCGGTGAAATGCTGTAGGCAACGATAGCTTTGTTATACAGCATATTGGAAAAGTTGAAGGTTTAGGTTTTTATGAAAAGCTGTCTTCAGGTATCAGCATTCTTCGTCCGGTGCTTGCCCATCGTGGGCCAGCCATTTGCATTCGGTCATTTCCATGTTGGTGAAAACCGCACGGAAGGAGGAATCTTCCGGACTGCAGGCGTAAATGCCAAACTGAATTTCCCCCTGCGCCTCATGAAGATGGCAAACACGCATCTGACGGAAAACAAACCCATCCTCGGAACACTCGATACAGAAGTCATCCTCTCGACGGCTCAGGCGATACCACATGGATTTGATGCTGGCGGGAATCTCTGTGGTTGCCCAGTCGGAGTAGCCATGGTTGGTGACCACGCTTCCCAAATGCTGAAAGCGCTCATTCTCGTACTCAATGGAGCCTTTCAGCCAGTTTTCGGAATCTAGATACAACACCACACCGCACTGGTCAAACCGATGGTGGCTTTCGGGAAACTCCGTTTTGACCACAAAGGAAAAGGACTTCTCCTGGGTGGCCATCTGAAGCACCGGAGCGTTGTCGTTGCGGAAATGATAGTAGGTCCTCTGCCACAGATCGGTGTGGGGCTGGGTGACGATCTCGATGCGGTCCGGCGAGATGGTACAGCTTTTGGGCTCTCTTGTCCATTGCAGATTGTTTACATCAAATTTCATTGTTCCTTCCTCCAGTCTTTCTTGTTCTCTTTTGTCATTTTCGCAGCACACGGTAGGGGGGCGGCGATCACTCCATCCAGAATATTCCGATTGACAACATTTCACATGCCGATCACGGTATTGATCCCAATACAAATGCTGGGCAACCCGGTGCATTATCTGTTCTTGCTCAAGCAATATGAAAACAGGTCTGCCAGCTTGTTGCTTGCAGACCTTATGGAACATCAACACACTATAAATGCCGGTCCGGGCACGATAGGTCCGCTTTCGTTTTCTAAATCGGCATGGATTTTTGTATTATTCATTTTCTTTGTTCCTAAAATTTCAGTGTTAAACGTAATACCCTGTTTAGGAACTGAATCTTTTTTGCAAAGGGAATGTAGATGAATTTTAGGGTATTCATTCAGAAAAGGGGGATGCAAACTCAGAAGCTGCAATTAGTGCTCAATAATAAACGTCCAGTTCTGTTGTAACTTTGCGGGCATCAACGAGGCTAACTTTTCAGCGTCTTTTCTCAAAGCACGCTTATTTAAATCAAAAAAGAAGAATTCTCCATGACCGTCATTATAGCCAAGCTGAAATTCAATTTCAACATGATAGCAAGCAAAGGCAGGACTTAATTTTTCGTCCACAGCATTCACAACGGCCATCCTATCTGTTTTAGATGTGGCAATAATCCATTCCTCGTTTTGCTCAAACCAAGCCCAAAAGAATTTCAGCATTTCTTCGTCTGCTTTTTTACGAAAAAACATAGGCAAGCCCTCCGTTTCTTCCTGATCATAACATAATAAAAGATGAATCTCAACGACAGGAGCAGAAAAATCTCACACAGAAACTCCTATTTTTGAAATGCTACAGTATGATTGCAATTTTGATTTTCATCATTGCGACTGTACATATTTTAGAATAACATGGGGGACACACAGTGGTGCGGAGCTTATGCGTAGTACAAGCGTTTTGTTGAGCGAAGGGTTAAGCTGCCCTTTGTGTGGTAGAGACGGTGGGATTCGGACCCACGTGCCGGCTCATCACCGACAAAACGATTTCGAGTGCGTATGGAATTTCCGAACTCAGCGGAATTTGATGGAAGATGGAAGAACCTGGAGGAAGCCAAAAAAGCCAGTGTTTCTGCGGATTTTGGAAAGTAGGAAGCAAAAAACGCAGAAATTTCCAGGTCTGGAAATCCACGGGGGGACAGCAAAATTCTAACGGAATTCTAAGAAAATCCCCGTAGAAAACCAGTAGAACCAGAGGCAAAATCGCCCCCAAAACTCACACGTGGGCAGTGCGCATTTTGGGGGTGTTTTGGCGGGTCAGTCTCCATGTGCGGTGAAGAGGTCGGATTTTTTGAGTGGTGGGACAGTCTTTCTGCAAATGTGTATCTGAACCATACGGCATGACGGATGTGATGTTGCATCCGTTCTCTGACTGAGCCATAATAGTCCTCTAAACGAACGTTGACAGGAAGCATCGCATGGTATAAAATTTATAGCAGTAAAGCGAGGTGAGCACGATGTTGTTCGGAAAATTCTGCATTGATTTCGGCTCCGTTCAAATGGATATCACAAAACATTGTGCGGAGCCTTTTAGGAATGTCGATCTGTAAAACCGGGAGGCCAGGGCAGAAACTTGCTGCCTTTGGTTGTTGTACCCTTTTTGCAGACTGATAGGAAAAGATAGATGTTGTATGGCCGCGGACGATGTTTTGTCTGGGGCCTTTTGTTATGCTCATTTTAGGGGCAATGGAACAGAGGGCACACAGTAAAGTGCTGCCCTCTGTCTTTTTGAAAGGAAGATGTTACATGACTCAAGAACAAAACTTTTTGACAGGGAGTGTGGCGAAAAAACTGCTTGGGTTTGCCTTCCCGCTGTTTCTGGCCAACCTGCTGCAAGCTCTTTACAATGTGGTGGATATGCTGGTGGTAGGGAAAATTGTGGGCGAGACCGGCCTGGCCGCCATCAGCAACGCCTCCATGCTGTGCTTTATCATCAATTCCCTCTGCATCGGCCTGACCATGGGCGGAAGCGTTTTGGTGGCCCAGTACAAGGGGGCGGGCGACCAAAAAGGGCAGCGTGATACCATCGGAATGCTGTTTCTCCTGTCGCTGGCAGCCTCCGTTGTGGTTACCATGCTCGGCCTAGCCGTCTATGAGCCTCTGTTCCGGGCACTGGGTGTTCCGGACGAGGCCTATTCAGAGGCCTGCGGCTATATGGAAATTATCTGTTGGGGGACTCTATTTGTCTTTGGCTACAACACGGTCTGCTCCATCCTGAAAGGACTGGGCGATTCCAAAACGCCCCTCTTTTTCGTGGGTGCCGCCACACTTCTCAATGTCATGCTGGATGTGCTGCTGGTAGGGTCGTGTTCTATGGGCACTGCAGGAGCGGCCTGGGCTACGATCACTGCTCAAGGTGTTTCCTTTGTGGGTTCGCTGCTCTATTTGCGGAAACATCAGTTAAACTTTTCCCTCAAGGAGGTTGCCCTTCGACGAGAAATCCTGCTGGCCATAGGGAAGGTAGGTTTGCCCACCGCCATCCAAATGGTGGTGGTGAACACAGCCTATTTGCTGGTGACGGGTATGCTCAATCCCTTTGGCACCTCGGTGGCCGCTGCTTCCGGCGTTGGACTGAAGATCAATACTTTTGCCGGAATGCACTGCTGGGCTATTGGCCAGGCCATCACCGCCATGGTGGGCCAGTGCGTGGGGGCGGGTCAAATCCGGCGGGCACGCCAGGTGGTACGGTCAGGCCTGTTGCTTAACCTTGCGGCTACAGCGGTGGTAGTCGTGACGGTCCAGCTTCTGGCGGAGCCGCTCATCTGTCTGTTTGATAGTACCAGCCCGGAGGTGATCCGGGTGGGAGTGTTGTATCTGCGCCTGTGTTGCGGGGTCAACAGCCTGGTCTATGCCGCCATGTACACGCTGGATTCCTTTGCCATCGGCGTGGGTGCAGCCCATGTAGCCATGGTCAATGCCCTGCTGGACGCGGTGGTCGTTCGCCTGCCGGTGGGATGGCTGCTGGCCTTTTGCTTCTCCATGGGTTTTACCGGAATCTATCTGGGTCAGACCCTTTCGCCCATCTTGCCCGCCTTGGTTGGGTTCCTCTACTTCAACAGCAGAGGATGGGAAAGAAAGAGATTGGTGCGTGAGACTTCAAAAGCGGGCAGCCTAAACAAGTAAGAGGAGGAAAAGAATATGAACCCATCAACCATCTATCCCCGGACAGGAGATACTCAGACGGTCTATCTCAACCAAGTGGTAACGGATCCCAGTATCCTCGTAGGGGACTACACCATGTACAACGACTTTGTCCATGACCCCGTGGAGTTTGAAAAGAACAATGTACTGTATCACTATCCTGTCAACCACGACCGGCTGGTAATTGGCAAGTTCTGTTCCATCGCCTGTGGGGCGAAGTTCCTGTTCAACAGCGCCAATCACAGTATGCAATCCCTCTCCACCTATCCCTTTCCCATTTTCTTTGAGGAGTGGGGACTGGACCGGAAGCAGGTGGCCAGAGCCTGGGACAACAAGGGTGATATTGTCATCGGAAATGATGTGTGGATTGGCTACGAGGCGGTCATCTTGGCAGGCGTTACCGTGGGAGACGGAGCTGTTATCGGTACCCGGGCTGTTGTGACAAAGGACGTACCGCCCTATACCATTGTGGGTGGAGTTCCTGCCAAGCCGATCCGAAAGCGATTTTCTGAGAACGCTATTGCCGCGCTTCTGGAGCTGAGATGGTGGGACTGGCCAGAGGAACGGATCAAGGAGAATTTGAATGCCATTCAGTCGGGACGGCTGGATCAAATCAGATGACCTTGCTTTACAGCTAATCCAAGGATGTCGGTGCCCTGCATTTTGATTGATGTGAAGTGAAAAACACCGCCCTCTGAAACTTTAGGTTTTCAGAGGGCGGTGTTTATGTCTCGTTCTGTTTCCAATGGTTCAGCTTTGGAAGCTGAGCTACCAAATAAGCTCTGACCTGCTCCGGGGGAAATGCTTCGTTCGACATGTGACTTTCCAGAAAGTTTATCAGTTCTTCGAGGCTTGTGTAGACAAATTTCCCGTCGGCATAACACCACTTGCAGTATTCCTCGTTGAAGGTGCCGTCCGGCTCTCGGCTGATGCTGGCATCCTCCAGGGGCATACCGCAGCATTGGCAGATCAGCTGTCTGGGAGAACCCAGCAGGGTATTGATGGAGACATCGAACAGTTTGGAGAGCAGTTTCAGGGTTTCTGTATTGGGCACCGTTTCGCCGGTCTCCCAACGGGAAACTGCCTGCCGGGATACATGCACCTGCTGTGCCAGCTGTTCCTGAGAGAGGCCGCGCTTGGTGCGCAGTTCTAGAAGGGTTTCTTTGGTATCCATGTTGATCACCGCCTTGCCTGGATTGTACCACAGCGGGAGCGAAAAGCAAAGCAACTCTCTGTTGCTCCCATCTTACTTTCACAAATGTACCAACCTAAGGCTGTCAGAGGTTAAGGCGGTATGACCGTAGGTGCGGATGTATTCCAGCTCCTCCTTGTGCTTGGCATATTTGTAGCCGGAGTGGCTGAGAAACGAGGGAATGATCTCGCAGGACTCATACTTCACGCGGTCCACACCGGTTACTCTGTACCCCGAGCACTCTTTTTCAGAAGCAGATAGCTTCCAACAGAAAAGACCAAGAACACGACCCAAAACAGGAGGCTATGAAAGAGCCCAACGGGGTAAGGGGAGATCCAGCCTTCCCAAGACAGGAGAGTGGCGAGATACCCGGTGATCATGGAAACCGGCATAAAAGCAATCCCAAGGAGGTTGAGCCAGTTTATATAAAAGCAGGCTTTCACGGGGGACAACAACCTGGCTATAAAATATCCGGCAACGCCCACCGCTTGAATGATCATGGAGCCCCAAATGACTTCCATAGTCTGTTCCGCATACCACCCGCCAAACGCACAGAACAACCCAATAAAAATCAAGGTAGAGGATGCGATGTAAAGAATTCTACTTGTCTGATCTTTTCTCTTTTCCCGGTGATCCTTGACCGGTTCGATGCCCTTTAAGAGATAGTCGGTTGTGACATCGAGGAAATCGCTCAGGAGAATGATCTTGTCCAGATCGGGTGTGCTTTGTTCGCTTTCCCATTTGGAAACAGCTTGTCTGGAAACTCCGATTTGATCCGCGAGCTGCTCTTGGGAGATTCCCTTTGCTTTCCGCAAAGATTGGATTCTGTCTGCCAGGTTCATCGTCATCGCTCCTTTTTGTTTGTGGAGTCATTCTAGCAGATTGGACGGTTGCATAGCCACCATCCAGACATGGAAGTGTGTCAACCGGCGGTTGCGGGGGCGTTTTTTACTGGAAAAAGCGGAAAATATGCGGTGGTGCACTGGAATTTCATTGTACCACAAGAAAAGCAGCATTTCTATCAACCGGACTTTTGCGTTTGGCCGAAAAGAAAGTGACAGGACAGCTCAAACTCTTGCCGGATTTACCAGTAGCCTGTATAATAACACCACTGCGGGAGCGGATAATGTCTCCCGGTTGAGAAAATCCTATCACCGAAAGGCGTCCAGCCTTTGAAAGGAAATGGAGAGGTGCTTTGCATGAAACGAGTGATCCCCTTACTGTTTGTGCTGACGATGTTGTTTGCCGGGTGCTCCACAGGCGGCAATGGTGGCTCCTATCAGCAGATCAGCCAGGAAGAGGCCAAGGAGATGATGGACACCCAGGAGGTCATTGTCCTGGATGTGCGGGAGCAGGACGAGTACGACAGCGGTCATATTCCCGGAGCGGTGCTGCTGCCCGTGGGGACCATCAACGAGGAAACCGCCTCGGCCGTGATCCCTGAGAAAGATGACACTGTCCTGGTGTACTGCCGCAGCGGCAACCGGAGCAAGACTGCCTCCGCAACTTTGGCAGGGCTGGGATACACCAGCATCTACGAGTTTGGGGGCATCAACACCTGGTCTTACGAAATTGTGCAGTGAAAAACCACCACCCCGATCTGGGATGGTGGTTTACTTCTGATGAGCGGAAAACAAAGAGCAAAAGTTTGGGTCACTTCAAAAGTCCGTTGCGCTCAACTTTCCTTGCAGAGAGCAACAGGCCGACATATTCCTTCCCAGTTTTGGGTTACAGACTGGTATGCTTGTTCCAAATAAGGCAGATGAGATTGATGGGAAAACAGAAAGTAGTAGCGATTTGTATAGAGGGGATATTCCAGCAACAAGGTTTGATCAGCCTGCAGATAGGTGTTCTGAAATTCTAATACCCTTTGGATACACGATTCTTTTTTCGTCCTTTGTGGCCGATGTTGATATAGAATTACGCTTTGGCCACGTCGATAATAATCTTGTACTTCCGACCAGGCAACGTGTTTAGCAGTTGCCCTTCTCCGTTGCGCCATGTTGTAAGTCTCCAAACCGTTGTCCGGATCGAGAAAAACCACTTTCTCAGCAGCGGTTTCTTCCAATGCCTTCCGGTGCCACTGGGGTCTGTCTGCCTTGATTAAGGGGTTCGCAAAGAACTTGGCATTCAGAATACCGCTCTCCTGTAAGGCGTCCAGACAGCGATTCTGTGTCACGATTTGAATAAGGCAATCGAACAGTTCGGGATCATAGTGTCGATACTTTTCCGGGTTACCGAGGTAGGAAATGTATTTTCCATCTCCCCGAATGGAGGAAAGCGTCTTGGGAATCGCACACTTTTTCTCGTGTGGCTCCTTGGAAATCACATGGTACCAGTTGACGGCCAAAGACAATCCCGAAGCAGTAATGGCCCGGAGCAGCCCATATTTTCCATAGTCTCCAATGTCTCCCACATAATTGTCTTGCATAGGTATCCTCCTAGTAGGCGGGTGATTGGTCCGCTGTCAATAATGTTCATAGCTGGTTTGGCGATGAGCGGATAGGCAGCCTGATGATTTCCTACTTCCTTGTAAGGTTCTCGCCCAACCGGTACCGGCAGAGCCCGAATCCAGTTTCGGACCGTTCCAGAATGGTTTCCGGGATTTGTTTCAGATACTTCCGACCAAAGCTGGTGGTGCCGAAGTATGCGTCAAAGTTGGCCACCGGCAGCACCACCCAATCCGTGTCCTCCGGTTTGTTGGCAAGGTAGTAGGCTACCAGCGTTTCCACCATCTCCACAGGCACTCCCTTGGGCGTGTAATAACGGATCCGCTCTGCCATTTCAGAGGGCAGTTCTGGCTCCTCGTCCCGGAGGGGACCAAGGTCCAAAGCCTGGGCTAGAAAGCTATCAAACCGCAAGCCCCACTGACCCTTGGTGGTGGGGGCGAACAGGGGAACTTGCATCTGGAGCACCTTGTCCCGCCATGCCTGGTCAAAGCCTTTCTCAATGGCGGCGCACTTTTTCTGAGCGCTGCTGGATACCTTCTCCGGATTTTCCCGGGCAAAAACTGCAACACGGTGCACATGGCGATGGAACCACCCACTGCCGTTTTCCTTCACTAGGTGGGGAAACTCCTCATGAAGCTCCCCAAACTCACTGCCAAACTGCCATGCCTCCCGAGGCGTGGCTTTTTTGCTGTCCGGCACACTGCACCAGGCACACAAGCCCCGGCGCGCATAGTCGACGCGTTCCCGAGGTGCTTCCACTAGGCTGCCGTCCTCGTTGTGGAACAGAAACCCTCGGGCCAGGATGGTTAGCACCCGATTCAGCCCTTCAAAATCCAGGATGGTGTCGAAGGTGAACCTACCCAGGTAGGTGGTGTCCTGTTTGTTCCGGGCGGTGTAGTTCACGTCACCGATGTAGTCCTGAAATTCCTTCCACTCATTCAGCATGGTTCACCTCCAAGACATGTTCCTCAATGTGGTCCTGCAGCAAGTCCCACAGCAGATTCCGCTTGCCCAAAGCCACCACATAGGGCACCGCTTGACTAGGACGGACAATTTTATTCAGCAGCTTACGGCATACCCGGGACACGGTTGCCCGCTCATTTCCGCTGAAGGGAGAGGATAGATACGCCCCCATCATCTTTTGAAAAGCAGGGGAGTCTGTGGGGAGGAGGAGCTGTTTGCGTTTCCGGGCCGCCTCCAAGTCCTCTACATCGCAGACCAGATCCCCCAGCATACGAAACCCGCCGTGGCGGAAGTCGGCCAACAGGTCGTAGTAGTCCGCCCCTTCCGGGAGGTACTCTCGGAGAAAATCTTCTCTCTGTTCCTCTGTCAACAGGTGCCATTGCCGTTCCATGAGCGCCTGACGAAGGCCGGTGATGCGCTCGGGAGAGAGCTGCTGAAAGAAGGCATACAGCTCGTCGCTGTCATAGAGCTCCTCCTGGCCTCTGGCGTAGAGAATGCGGTCAATGTCTGTTTTTCGCTGTTGTCCTTTCACCGGAATGCGGCAAGCCCGAATGCGGGAGAGACAGCGTTGGTAGTCCCGCAGCAAATCAGAGACAGAAGAAAGAATGGCCTTGTCCAGCTGTTTCTTCCAATCTGGAGCTTGGGCAAAGTCAAAAAGCTCCTTGTCCGCGGCTGGTTTTTCCTGGATTTTAGGAGTGTGGAGTTCCAACTGACGGGCCAGCCAGGGCAGACGTTCCACCGGAGATTCCACCTGATTCCAGTCGATCTTGGAAAAGAAGGTCTCCAGCCGTTCCCGGTAAGTGGGTTCATACCAGGCGCGGCGGCGCTCCTCTGCCCGCTCTACCAAATACTTGTACTGCAGAAAGGGCGTACGCTTTACCTTCCTCTCGCTGAGGATTTCATCCAGATTGGGACGCACGCCGGTCTTGGCCGCGTCAATCTCCAGGCCGCTGTAGATGGCTAGAGCTTCCAGATCCCGGCGGCACTGTTTACGCTCCTCCGGGTCTGCGTGCTCACTGTAGGCGATGACGCTGCGGTCCAGAGCCGCGTTGCAGATCTGCCCAATTCGGGCTGCAAAGGTGTTCTCCACAGTCTTGAAGCGGGCCTGCCAGTCGTTGGCGTTGGACATTGGTGCGGACAGAGTGGGGATCTTCAGCAACGGCAGGTTGACTTTATTAGAGAGCCACTGGTGGACCTCATACTCATAGTTGCGCTTTACGCACCGGTTCAGAATGGGATCGGCGATGGTCTTGATCAGGTCGCCGTCGTAGTCGGCACCGCCCAACCGCTCCGCTGCCAAACTGTCGGCGGACACCATGACCACATCGGTGAGGTGGCCTAGGTAGTGTTGGCGCAGGCTGTCTCCCTCGGGATAGACAGATAGCTGGAGTTCCTCGTTCCGGGCGATGTGAGGGTTGCGCAGAAGGGTGCAGCTGTCCTCGTGGTCATAGGCCGTGCCGGGGGCGAAGAAGCTGTTCTCCGCAAAGGAATCCAGTATCACCTGTCTTTGAAAGTTCTCTTCCTCTCTTGTTGGTGGCAGAATTCCGGAATAATGCAGCTGCAATCGCAGCAGTTCCAGCAGGTCACCGGAGAGAAACCGGTTATCTCCCGGTACCAGCAGACGGCCTACGGCATAACCCCGGAGAATTTTCCGAGCCTGTCCATCTAACTGTTCCGTATAGATGGGTTCCCGGAGAAACCGTGGGTTCTTTTCCAGTACCCGGGCCATGATGTTTGCCTGGCTCCTCTTAGGTTGGTTCAGCCCTTGATCAAAGTAAGTTCGGCGGAAATGCTCGTTGACCTGAAAGTTAAAGTAGGCTGTCTCGGTGGCCTTGGTCAGCCATTGCCGTGGGTCCTCTTCTGGACTGTGCGTCCAGCCGTCCGGCAGGTCGGCTGGACGGAATTCCTCCGGATGAATGGAGAGGGTGGAGAGAAACTGATAGTTGAGTTCCACCAGTGTCTCCGGCTCTGTCTTGCTCAGATTGGTAATGTACAGGGCGTGATTGTATTCCCGAAAAGCGCGCCAGTAGTCTTTCCAGGTCATCCTGTTTTCTGTCAGCCAATGAGATCCTTTGAACATACTCTCGGTGAGAATGATGTCCACACTGGAAACAGAGTGAGAATTTCCCCAGATGTCCGTAAGAGTTCGGATGCCGCTGCGCTTCAAAAAGTCCTTGAAATCCACCTGGTGAAGCATTCCTTTGATGTAGGGCATTCGGATTTGAAAGGAGGTGTGAACGTGGTTGCCGCAGCAGGCATTGTCCACCACCTCGGCGTACTCTTTAGAGATGAGGCCCACGCCGTCAAAGCAGGTGACGTCCATCTCCTCCAGCGTTTGGTGGAGATAAAAGCTTCCTGGTTCCTTGTCTGGCCTCAGGGTGATTATTGGAATGCGATCTGCTTTCTTCTGAGGATTTCTTATAACGATGACCCGATGGTTTTTGTCAATATGGATCCCGTCCACCCGGATTCCGCTGGAGAACATGAGCCCGTTGTAGGCGTAGAGCTTGCTGAGCTGACAGAGGCCCAGTTTCATATTCAGCATGATTCTTTGACGCATGGGCTCGTACAGATCTGCCCGGATAAAGGAGAGGCGGGACTGACGGCTCATACTGGCGGAGCGTTCAAAGGCCACGTAGGGGTGGGGGCCATCTCCAAAGTCCAGAGTGATCCCCTGGGGGCGGAACATATCTTTGGCCTTTTCCCGACGGGCTAGCTGCGTCTTTCCGGTCCCCCGGCGGTCAAAGATCGCGGAAAAGTCCATGTAGAACAGCACCTTGGAGAGATCCGTGATTTTCCCTTTTTTCCGTTCCCGCCAGCCCTTCCCGTGAAGTTGGTACATCAGCTGGTGGAACATGGCGCAGCTATCTTGCTCGTGCTTGGCTCCCGGTACCTTGCAGTGCTCGGTGGCGCTGCGGTTTAGCGTGAAGGTGTAGATGTTGTCCTGCCTCGAAGCGTAACTCATTACCGCCCGGGCGGAAAGTTCGTAGATCTGATAGGTCGCCATGGCCTCTCCTCCTTTTGCTTTATTCTATCATAAACTGTTTCAAAATCAATATGGATACTGCTCCCACCTTTCGGCAGAAGGGTGGGAGTTTTTGTGCCCATCCCCTTTGCAAAAAGGCTGGGGAAACAACGGAGAAAGCATCCGGCTTCGGTTTGGAATCGTCACGGGAGGCTTACCGGAAAGGGAAAGAACTTAACACCGAAAAAACTTGGGCGCTTACAGCGGTTCTTCCCATCCCGTTCTGGAGGTGTCCCGGGAGGGGGATTCCTTTTCTTCCTCTGCCTTTTTGCAATATGAATACTACTCCCACCTTTTTCAAAAAGGAGGAAGGGGGTGGCAGAAAAATACTTGCGAAAAGGAGGAAAATTACCTATGGCACAAAAGAAACTGGAAGCCATCAGCGGTGAAGAATTGATGGACATGCGGCTGGAGCCTTTGCGCTTCTGCGTGGACACCTTGCTGCCCCAGGGTATGTGTGTTCTGGGTGGAGCGTCCAAGATCGGCAAGTCCTGGATGGTGCTGGACTGGTGTGTCCGCATCGCCAAAGGAGAGCCGGTGCTGGGCCAAGCCACCCATGGAGGCACCACATTGTACCTGTGCTTGGAGGACACCTGCCGCCGGGTCCAGGACCGGCTCAACCGCCTAACCAATGAGGTTCCTGCCAACGCCTACTTTGTCACCGGGTCGGAAACCCTCCACCAAGGCCTGCTGGATCAGATCCGATCCTTCGTGGAGAAGCATCCCGACACCGTGCTGGTGGCGGTGGACACCTTGCAGATCATCCGGGACACGGAAGGGGACCAGTCCTACGCCAACGACTACCAGGAGATCCGAATGCTGAAAGCTCTGGCGGACGAGCTGGGCATCACCGTGCTAGTGGTGCATCACGTGCGGAAGATGGGGGACCAGGATCCCCTCAACCGGCTCACCGGTTCCACAGCCATCAGCGGTGCGGCGGACACCATCATGGTCCTGGACCGCAGCCACCGCAGCGCCGACTGCGCCACGCTGTTCGTCACCGGCCGGGATGTGGAGGTCCGGGAGCTGGAACTTCGGTTCCGGCGGGAGACCTGCTGGTGGGAAGTGCTCTCCGACAGCCTGGAAACCCCGGAGGTTCGGCTGCCTGGGGAGATGCAGGCCCTGGTGGCGTTCATGGAGAGTGAAAAGCTTTTCAAGGGTCCCAATGGGGTGTTTGCCCAGAAGTTTAACGACTTCGCCGGTACCGCCCTGACCGCTAAGCAGCTGAAACAGAAGATGAACCAATACCGCTATCTGCTGGAGGATCAGGGCGTGTACTTTGAGAACCGTCGCAGCAACGGCCAGCGGATGGTGGACGTTTACCTGTGCCGTGTCCAGGACGACGGTGACGACCGTGACGCAGAAAACCTGGGGTGCCCTTGCGACCCTGTCTGCGTTCCTGAAAGCTGATACCCAGCCCATGGAAAGGAGGTGAGAACCATGGTATCAGGCCATTTTTGTGGGAGCGCGGCCTGGTTTTCGGGGCGGATAACCGTCCCAAACCGGGGTGTGGAAAACCAGCGACCCTGTCGGCACTTGCGGCCCTGTGTGGCCCTGTGAGGCGGTTGGAGAGCTACCTGGAGGAACGACCCGCCTGAGGCGGTGAAAAGCCCGTTTGGGCCCTTTTGGGGCCGGTTTTGGGGGGCGGACAAACCCAGGGCCAGCGCCGGGGCTGGGAGGGCCTTTTTCCCGGACGTTTGTCCGGGGCAAGCAGAGCGCCTGGCTGTCCTGCCTGGCGCAAAAGTTGGGGGCCTCGCCCCCCAGCCCCCGATAACCGTTACAAACAAGAAGCGAAAAGAGAAAGGAGAAAACCTATGGCGAAACCAAGAAAACGAAATCAAACTTTGACCGTCCGGCTCACGGAACAAGAGAAGGAGCGGATCCAGACCCAGGCCAAGAAAGCCCGGCGCTGTGTCACCGACTATCTGGTGGCGCTGTCCTGGGAAACGCCCATCTGCCTGGGGGAGGATGTGAGGCCTTTGCTGGTGGAGCTGAAGCGCATCGGCAACAATGTCAATCAGATCGCGGCGAAGGTCAATGCCGGGGCCTTCCGCTCCTACAACTTCCAGGAGGTCATCGACGGCCTGGGAGACATTCACCGGGAGCTGTGCGCCATCGCCCGAAAGCGCCCATGGCAACGGTAACCTACATCCCGGAAAAGAAACAGACTCTGGGGGCCATGAGGGGCGTCATGGACTACTGCTGCCAGCCCAAAAAGGTGGAGGACCCGGCCACCGGGCAGAGGTTTGTCACCGGGGTTCACTGCCTGGGAGACCATGCCTTCCAGGAGTTTCTCACCACCAAGCACACCTATCACAAGACTACCGGCATGAACTTTTACCAGTACGTCCAGTCCTTCTCTCCGGAGGAGCAGGTCACCCCCCAGCAGGTTCACGCCATCGGTTTGGAGTTTGCTCAAAAGGCTTGGCCCGGCTTTGAAGTGCTGGTGGCCACTCATTGTGACGCGGACCACCTCCACTCACACTTTCTCATCAACTCGGTGAGCTGGGAAACGGGCCTAAAGCTGCGCCAATCCCCCAAAACCTTGCAAAGCCTGCGGGCCTTGAGTGACGAGATCTGCGCCGCCCATGGCCTGACCGTTCTGCCCCGGTACCAGAAGGAGGGAGGCAAACTCTCCACCCGGGAGTACCGGTCCGCCCAGAAAGGGGAGAGCTGGAAGTTCCAGCTGATGGCTGCCATCGGGCAGATGATGGACCGCAGCGGCACCCGCCAGGACTTTCTCCGGGGCATGAAGCGGCGGGGGTATCAGGTGGCCTGGGTGGACCATCACAAGTACATCACTTACACCACACCCGGCGGACGAAAGTGCCGGGACATCCGACTACATCAAGACAAATTCAGAAAGGAGAACATGGAGTATGAATTCGCAATCCGAGAAGAAATCCTTCGACAGTTTGGTAGACGCCTTGGTGGAGAAGAACGGTCAATCCATGGCGGAGATCGAGCTGAAGCCCTACACGCCCACGGTGTACGCCATCCCGGGCCCGATTTGGGCGTCTATGATAGAGATGCTGAAAACCGCCTGCACCTTCCAGCCCACCCTGTACAAGAAGTTAGAACCCCTGGCCACCAGGGACGAATTACAGGAGTATGTGGAGAACATTCGGGAGCTGGAAGGACAGTACATGCAGATCACGGTGGACCACCTGACGGGTATTCAGGACGAGAACTTGAACCAGATCCGGAAGCTCCTCCGGCTGGAACAAACTGCCCGGGAGAACTTCCAGAAACAGGTTGGGAACGCTCAAGAGGAGTTTACTTCCAAAGTCTCCAAAGACTTCTCCGCTTGGAAGAAGGAGCTGGAGGCTTTTCAACAGGAAACCGAACGTCGGTGGCGGTCGCTCCGGCGGCGGATCACCCTGGGACTGGTGTTCTCCTGGGCCTTGGCCTTCGGGGCGCTCTGGATGCTGCTTCGCTGATCCAGAATGAAGAAGAGGACGAAGAACAGCGCCGTAACCGCATCCAGGCGGAAGAAAACGGCGAGGACTTGGGCGCTGCCCTGGGGACCATCCTGGGGCTGGCGTCCACACTTTTGGATGACCAGGAGATTCCTCCAGAGGAGGAGTCTCCGGACTTTACCATGAAATTTTAAGGAGGTGTGCCTTTGACAAAACGTGAGATCACCAAATCCCTGAAAGAGTATCCGGCAGCGCTCACTGTGAACGAGCTGTCGGAGATCCTGCGGGTGAGTACCAAGACCGTGTACAAGCTGCTGAAGGAGGGAGACATCCCCGCCTGCAAGGTTGGCCGGGAGAACCGGGTGGCCAAGGTGGAACTGATCAACTTCCTTCGGGAGCGTGACAAGAGGGGAACGAACCCCAAATGTGTCCAAACTGATAACTCTTGAGAAAAGGGGTGGACTTCCGGAAAGTTTTGGAGTATGGTTCCGGTTGCCGGAAAACAAAAAACACAGAAAGGAGAGAGGCAGCATGGCAGCAAGACCTCACTTTGCCGCCAGTGTCCAGAGCAAGAAGGGGCGGCTGTACGCGGTGATTCAAGTGAAAAAAGACGGGACCACCAAACCGGTGTGGCGGACCTTGGGACTGCCCGAGGGGGCCAACAAGACCAATGTCAACAAGGCCTTCCGGGAGGTGGTGGCCCAGTATGAACAGGAGTACTGGGAGAACCTGGAGCGAGAGGGGAGACCACCGTCAGACATTCCCGTGTACCGGTACCTGGTGGAGTTTTTGAAACGGGTGGAACCGGAGCTGCAAAAGAACACCATCGTCAGCTACCGGGGCATGATCAACGGAAAGATCCGCCGGTACTTTGAGGCCCGGCCTCACCTGACCGTGGGGAACCTGAAACCCAAGGACATCGAAGGTTTCTATCAAAAGCTCTTCGGGGACGGGGTGGTGGCCAATACGGTGATTCACTACCACGCCTTGCTTCGGCGTGCTTTCCAGCAGGCCTTCAAAGACGAGCTGATTGATGCCAACCCTTTCGACCGGGTGGGGCGTCCTAGAAAGAACAAGTTCCACGGGGAGAATTACACCCAGGAGGAGTTGCTCACCCTGCTGAACCTGGCCAGAGGGGACGTGATCTACCCGGCCATCCTGCTGGCGGGAGCCATGGGCCTGCGCCGCAGCGAGGCCCTGGGAGTGCGGTGGTCCCGGATTGATTGGGAGAAGCGCACCGTGCTTCTGGACACCAAAATCGTAGAGTACCGGGAGAATGGGAAAAAGGTGGTGGAGCCGGTGGAGGAGATGAAGAACAAATCCAGCCGCCGGACTCTGCCCCTGCCGGACCCGGTGTACGAGATGCTCACCCTGAAACGGGAGCATCAATCCACCTACCAGAAGATGTTCAAGGGCAGCTACAATAGGCAGTATTTGGACTTCGTGTGCGTCAACCAGCTGGGAGAACTGCTTCGCCCCAGCTACGTCACCGGACACTTTCATGAGCTGCTGGAAAAGTACGGCCTGAGGCACATCCGTTTCCACGACCTTCGGCATACTTTCGCCAGTCTGCTCATCAACCAGGACGTGCCGCTGATCAACGTGTCCAACTTCCTAGGCCACTCGGACTTGTCCACCACGGCCAACATCTACGCTCACCTGGACAAGGCCAGCAAGCAGGCCAGCGCTGATGTGATCTCTGGAATGTTCCAGGAGAGCAAGGTCGAGAGCGAACCTGACACAAGTGAAAAGAAAACGTAAAGGGCGCCCCGTTTTGGGACGCCCTCAATTTTTAGGAGGTGCATTGTATGAAATTGCAGGGAACAAAGAGGGCGCGCTGCCGGGGGCCGCCTGTAGTTACTGAATTTCCTGTTCCAAAGTTTGGAACAGAGGATCGTCAAAGAACTCGGTGATGGTCATGTCCAAGCCGTCACACAGCTTCTTCAATGTGATGACGGACACATCTCGGCGGCTGGGATTCATCAGACTATACACCGTAGAAGGGGTTACCCCGGACCGGTTGGCCAGCTCGTTGTATCGAATGTTTCTCTCCGTGCAAAGCTGTTGCAGCCGCAGAACAATGGCGTCTTTAATCAACATTTTCCTCACCCAAGCAAATTGTAAAGAAACATTCGCACGAGCGTGTACGCACTTGCGTAATAGATTCTGCCTTGCTACAATTATTTACGCAGATGCGTATATAATTCGGAGAGGGGTTTAGAAAAATGAAACTTGCTATTATTGGTTCCAGAGGATTGTGGGTGGAGAATCTGGGAGACTACCTTCCTCCAGGGGTGACGGAGATTGTGTCCGGAGGGGCAAAGGGCATTGACTCCTGTGCCAGGGAGTACGCCCAGGAACACGATTTGAAGCTGACGGAATTTTTGCCGGACTACCGCCGGTACGGCAGAGGAGCGCCCTTGAAGCGGAACCTGGAGATCATCGCTTACGCCGATCAAGTGCTGGCCTTCTGGGACGGTAACTCTCCGGGGACCAAGCACGTAATCGATCAATGCAACAAACAAAAGAAAAAAGTGACGGTCCACTTGCTGTGACCGCCACGGAAAAGAGGAGCCTATGAAACCCAAACCCATGTTATCTGGAAGCCAGTTGCGGCAGTACCTCCACATCTCTACCCGCAAGCTGAAATATCTGATGGACCACAATTACATCCCCCACGAGGATACTGGTCAGGCAACCTACCGATACCGTGTCCGCTGGGAAGACGCCGTAGCCTTTAAGCAGCGAATGGACACCGATCCCAGTTTCTTGAGCGAGCTGGTGGGGATGTTCAACACCCACCGTCCGGCCAAACCGAAACCAAAACCAGAGCCAGTCCTCAAGCCAACCCAGAAAAACTGTCGGCTGTTCAAGAAGTGGCTCACCCAGCGCTGGGCCGATGAGCCAGACGCCCTACCCACCCAGCGAGTGGCGGAACTGCTGGGTTGCTATCCGCAGAAGATCCACCGCTGGGTGAAGCTAGGGCAGCTTCCAGCGGAGCAGGTGGGGAGATTTCAGTATTGCAGTAAGGCGGAGCTCATCTCTTTTTTGGCCACACCGGAGAGAATGATGGGGTGTGGGGAGGTGGTAAAGGAGTTTGCTGGACAATTAATTTAAAACGAAATGTGTGAATAACGAGGCAGCAGCCCCAAGGCCAGGCTGCTGTTTTCGTTGTTTTTATATGGGAAGTATGATAAACTTACTCTATATAGTTGTAGATAGAAATCATGGAGATGTGTCTGCTATAGTGATGATTTCAACTTGCCGCTACTTAAAAAGATTTCCAAAATCTCTCGGTGAAAATTTGCTGAATTCGCGAGGATGGTGAGCTAGTATGAAAAGCAATTTTGATTTTCTGGAGAAAGAGTTTCCTGTCTTGGCCCAGTTCGGTAAAAAGGCAGAAGCATATCTGTATTCGGATTCCAATTCTTGCTTGATGAAATTGGGGATGATCGGGGAAACCATTGTCAACTTGATGTTTACTTACGATCATATTGCGTTTCCAGTGGAAAATACGGCTGCCAATCGTATCACCGTCCTATATCAGGAGGGTTTGCTGACTCGGGATCTTGTTGAGATTCTCCATGCGCTGCGAAAAGTTCGGAACAAAGCTGTTCACGAAAACTATGCTTCTATCTCCGAAGGCAAGGTCCTGCTGCAAATGGCGTACAGCTTGTGCGAATGGTTTATGCAGACCTATGGGGATTGGAATTACCAAAATACTCCCTTTATCATGCCCACTGAGTCGCCTGAACCAGATCTGGAAGACGCTGCTGCAGAATTGATTCAGGAGGAACATCTGGCAAAGGAAGCGGAAGAAAAAGCTGCTGCTTCGGAGTCGGTTCCGAAAGAGGAGCGCCGCCAACAGGCAACAAGAGCGGCCAGCCAACGGAAAAAGACAGAAGCAGAGACACGGTATCTCATTGATCAGCAGCTCCGTCAGGTGGGATGGGAAGTGGATTCAGAAAATCTCCGCTTTTCCAAAGGAACGTGCCCTGTCAAAGGCCGGAATATCGCCATTGCGGAGTGGCCTACAGATTCCACCGTGGGGAACCATGGCCGTGCCGACTATGCGCTCTTTATTGGCTTAAAATTAGTGGGTATCATCGAAGCAAAGGCGGAACATAAGGACATTCCCTCCGTAATTGACTATCAAGGGAAAGACTATCCCCGCAATATTCGTGGGGAAGACGCAAAATACCAGGTGGGGACCTGGGGCCGTTATAAAGTGCCATTTACCTTTGCAACCAACGGGAGACCGTATTTGGAGCAGTTTAAGACAAAGTCCGGGATTTGGTTTTTGGACCTCCGGCAGCCATCCAATGTGCCAAAAGCGTTGCGAGGCTGGATGAGTCCGGAAAACCTAATGGAATTGTTAGGGAAAGATATTGAAACGGGAAATCGGGCACTGGAACAGTTGCCCTTCGATCTACTGCGGGATAAAGATGGCTTAAATCTTCGAGATTATCAGTTGCGGGCGATTCAGGCAGCCGAACAAGCCATCCGGGAAGGAAAGAACACGATCTTGCTGGCTATGGCCACCGGAACTGGAAAAACTCGTACGGTGCTGGGCATGATCTACCGCTTTTTGAAAACAGGCCGTTTCAAACGAATCCTGTTTCTAGTGGACCGCACTGCTCTGGGAGAGCAGGCATTGGATGTGTTCAAAGAGGTCAAGCTGGAGGATCTCATGCCTTTGGCGGACATTTACAACATCAAGGGGTTGGACGACAAAAAGATTGAACGGGAGACCCGCATTCAAGTGGCGACGGTCCAGGGAATGGTGAAACGCATCCTCTACAATGACGGGGATTCTATGCCTGCTGTCAGTGACTACGATTTGATCATTGTGGATGAGGCTCACCGTGGCTACCTGTTGGACAAGGAGATGGGGGACACCGAACTTCTCTATCGGGATCAGCGGGACTATCAGAGCAAATACCGCAGTGTGATTGAGTATTTTGATGCGGTAAAGATTGGTCTGACGGCCACTCCTGCTCTCCAGACCACCGAGATTTTCGGCCAGCCGGTTTTCAAGTACGCCTATCGGGAAGCAGTCATAGAAGGGTATCTGGTGGACCATGATGCCCCGCATCGCATTGAAACAGAGTTAAGCCAGAACGGAATTCACTATAAGCTGGGGGATACCGTTGTTGTTTACGATCCTGTAACAGGGGAAGTTACCAACAGTGAACTGTTGGACGATGAGCTGGATTTCGATGTGGAGCAGTTTAATAGACGAGTAATCACCCGGCCTTTTAATGAAGTGGTGTTGGCTGAGATTGCCCAGGACATTGACCCGGAGAGCCCGGAGGAACAAGGGAAAACCCTGATTTTTGCCGTGAATGACCAACACGCCGACATGATCGTGGACATTCTCAAGAATCTCTATTCGGAATATGGTGTGGACAACGACGCCATTATGAAGATCACTGGCAGCGTAGGGGGAGGAAACCCCAAAAGGGTTCAGGAGGCCATTAAGAGGTTCAAAAACGAGAAGTACCCCAGTATCGCGGTAACTGTGGATCTGTTGACAACCGGCATCGATGTGCCGGAGATTACCAACCTGGTGTTTCTGCGCCGGGTGAAGTCCCGTATTCTGTTTGAGCAGATGCTGGGTCGCGCTACCCGCTTGTGTCCCAAGATTCACAAGACCCACTTTGAGATTTATGATCCGGTAGGGGTTTATGACTCCATAGATCCGGTGAGCACCATGAAACCTGTGGTGGCCAATCCTTCCACTTCCTTCGGACAGTTGTTGGATGGCCTAGAAGTGGTGGAAGAGGAAAAACAAGTCCAGTATCAGATCGATCAGATCATCGCCAAACTCCAGCGGAAAAAGCGGAATTTGGATAGCAAGACTTTGGAGCATTTCGTCAGTATGACGGGAGGGATGAACCCCACCCAGTTCATCCAACAGTTGGAACAAGAACCGCTTGAGCAGCGGCGCAACCAACTGTTAGTCCATCGGGATGTCTTTGCGTTTTTGGAGGAATCTGGCCGCTCAGGGGGCGTACCGATAGTGATCTCGGACAAGCCGGATAAGTTGGTCAGCCATACCCGGGGTTATGGAAAAGGCAGCCGCCCTGAGGACTACCTGGACGCTTTTGCGGACTATGTCCAGACCCATCTCAACGAGATTGCGGCCCTGAATATTGTCTGTACACGCCCCAAGGAACTGACACGGGACAGTTTGAAGGACTTGCGCTTGACTCTGGACCGGGAGGGTTTTACCACGCAGCAGCTCAATACGGCCATATCGGAACTGACCAACGAGGAGATGGCGGCGGACATCATCAGCCTGATTCGCCGGTATGCTATTGGCTCCACGCTGATCAGTCATGAGGCTCGTATTCGCCGCGCTGTGGATAAGCTGAAGAAGGCTCACAAATTCACCGCGATTGAGCAGAAATGGATTGGCCGGATGGAAAAATACCTGCTGGAAGAATCCGTGCTCAATGTGGGCGTTTTTGACGAGGATTCCCGGTTCAAAAGTGAGGGCGGATTCCAGAAAATTGACCGGATTTTCCAAAATAAATTAGAGAGCATCGTGCTGGAACTCAATGAGTATCTGTACGATGATGGAGGAAGAAGTGCATGACCACCCAGGAAATCGTATCCAAGCTTTGGAATCTCTGTAACGTGCTGCGGGATGATGGAATCACCTACCATCAGTACGTCACAGAGCTTACCTATATTTTGTTTCTGAAAATGGCCAAGGAGACAGACGCGGAAAGTAAATTCTCCGAAGGAGTTACCCTTGCGGAGGGAGATTCCCTATCCCCGGAGCAGGAAACCCAGAACGCCGAAAAGAAAATTGTTCTGGGCTACAGCTGGGATGTGCTGGTGAGCAAGTCCGGTTTGGAGCTGTACCGGTATTATAAAGATTTGCTGCGTCTGTTCGGCACCTACTGCACCGGACGGGTTCGAGAAATCTACCAGGGCTCTGCCACCAACATTGACGAGCCGAAAAACTTGGAAAAAATCATCTCCACTATCGATGGCCTGGACTGGTTCTCCGCCCGGGAAGAGGGGTTGGGCAACTTGTACGAAGGGCTGCTGGAAAAGAACGCCAGCGAGAAAAAGTCTGGCGCCGGGCAATATTTTACCCCTCGTGTTCTCATTGACATGATGACCCGGCTGATGAAACCCCAGCCCGGGGAGCGGTGCAATGACCCCGCCTGCGGGACCTTTGGGTTTATGATCGCCGCCCATCAGTATGTGAAGGATACCACCGATGACTTTTTCGACTTGGATGCTGACCAGGCCAAGTTCGAGCGGGAAGAGGCCTTCACCGGCTGTGAGCTGGTCCACGA
>UMIN01052141.1_pt1 | contig 32408 bp, 26 predicted proteins | sample 1965811 | NCBI WGS metagenome assembly UMIN01 (sample SAMEA4836123, study PRJEB28245) | human gut metagenome | biome: gut microbiome; material: fecal sample | place: Denmark | collected 2008
TCCGCCATAGAGGATCAACGCCCCGAAGGCCCGGCGGAGAAAGGTGAGAGGCACCCTCTGGAACAGCCGTCCGGAAAGGATGCCGCCTAAGGCGCCGCCCAGCAGGTAGGGCCATGCTCCGGAAAGATCCAGTCCGCCCTTGAACCAATACACCCCTGCCGATACCAAAGACAGGGGAAGGATCACCGCCACAGAGGTGGCAAAGGCTTTTCGCTGGGGGAGCTTGGCCCACCGGGTCAGCAGAGGTACCAGGAACAGTCCGCCTCCCGAGCCAAACAACCCGTTAGCCATGCCTGCCAAGGCTCCCGTGAGAGCGTATTTCCACTTCACGGCCCATTCTCCTTTCGCGAAAAAGTGTCAAAAACAGTATTTCCCAAAGAGGATGCTTTATGCCGCAACGGGAGAAAATAGGTTGACCTGAGAAATCCCGTTTTTTTTTCGCATGAAAAAGCATGGTTCTTTCCATACTGAGTACAAGGAAAGGAGTCGGTTTCTGCCTATGAAGAAAAAAGTGTACGGTGTGGCGGTGGTCTTGATGGTACTGCTGGTTGCTGCCTGTGTGTCCATTTTTCGGGCGGTCCACGGAGAGGAATATGTGACGGCCGCAGGGGCCCAAAGTTTGTACCGCTTGGATATCGCTCAGGTGCGGGGCACCATTTACGACTGTGATCTTGTGCCCCTGGTGGGCGGGGAGACGGAATACGTGGCGGCGGTTGCTCCCACCATTGAAGCCATTGGCGCTTTGGAGACCGCCACCCAGGGGCAATATCGGGATCAGCTGGCGGTGGCTTTGGAAAACGGCAGGCCCTTCCAGCTGACCTTGGATGCTCCTGTGGAGGGTTCCTGTATCGATGTGTTCCAGGTGCCCCAGAGATATTCCGAGGATCAGCTGGCGCCCCACATCATCGGCTATCTGGACAGTTTGGGCAGCGGCGCCGCAGGTATTGAGCTTGCCATGAACGACGTGTTGGAACTCTATGAAGGAGAAGTGTCCGCCACCTATCGGGTGGACGCGGTGGGAAGAGCCATCGCCGGGGAAGAGCCCCAGGTGGTGAACACCTTGAAGGAAGCCAAGGGCGGGGTGGTGCTCACCTTGGACAGCCAAATCCAGCAGCTGGTCCAGGACGCGGCTCAGGAGCTGGATCAGGGGGCGGTGGTGGTCACCGAGGTGCCGGGCTGTGAGATCCGGGCAGTGGCCAGCGTTCCGGATTTCGATCCTCTGGATCTGGGAGACGCCGCCCAGCAGGAGGATTCCCCTCTGGTGAACCGGGCCTTTTCTGCTTACGCTCCGGGATCCGTGTTCAAGCTGGTGACTGCTGCGGCCCTTTTGGAGGAGGGTTTGCAGGACACGACGTTCACCTGTGTGGGGTCTCTCAACGCAGGAGGATTGCAATTCCACTGCATTGACAATACCGCCCACGGGGAGCTGGATCTGGAAGGAGCTCTGGCGAAATCCTGCAACTGTTACTTTATCAGCGCGGCCCGGGTGTTGGGCGGGCAGAAAGTGCTGTCCATGGCCTACAACTTGGGATTCGGCCAGGCGGAGGAATTCGGGCGGGGATTGTGGAGCGCTTCCGGGGATTTGCCCACTTTGGAAGATCTGAGCAATGCCCGGGCGCTGGCCAACTTTTCCTTCGGGCAGGGAGAACTCACCACAACGCCCTTGCAGCTTTGCGCCATGATGAATACCATTGCCAGTGGGGGCACCTACACCTCACCAAAGCTGATTCAGGGCTTGGTGGATGAGAATTTAGAGGTGACAGAGGTGGAGTCTTCTGCCAGCCAGACCATGCGGGTAATGAAAACCACCACTGCCAAAACATTGCAAAAGGCCCTTATCGCCACGGCGGAGGAGGGGACCGCCCGTCCCGGTGCTCCGGAGGAAGGGGTGGTGGGCATCAAGACGGGCACGGCCCAGACCGGTGTGTATGAGGGGGAGGAGGAATTGCTCCACTTCTGGTACTGTGGGTTTGTCTGCGATGAAAACGGTCCCCGGTACTGCGTGACTGTGCTGAAGGAATCCGCCACGGAGGATGGGGGAGCCACGGCCCGAGTGTTCCAGGAAGTGGCCCAGGGACTGCTTCTTTCTTTAGAGGAAGGGAATTGACAGACGGCTCCGGGGCGGCTATAATAAGGGTACAATCACATAGTGGGTTATTGCGCGGAGAAGATGTTCCCCGCTCCCTTGCAGAGAGTCGGCCGGTGGGTGAAAGGCCGTCAGGGAGATGGAGCAGGCCGCTCCCGCTGTTTGAGAAAACAGTGCGTTTTCGGCGCATGCCGCGATGAGCGGCACGGTGGTCCCCCGTTACCGGGACATGAAAGCAGCGGGCGATATTGTCCGCAATTTGGGTGGTACCACGGGCTTTTCCGTCCCATTGTTTGGGGTGGAAAAGCCTTTTTTGCGATTGGGGGGAGTTGGCTGTGAAAGAGGTCCTGCGTACAAAGCGGTTGATCCTGCGGGAAATGACCTGGGAGGATCTGCCGGATCTTGCCCAAATCCTCCAGGATCCCCAGGTGATGTACGCCTATGAGCACGATTTCACAGACGAGGACGTAAAACAGTGGCTCTCCCGGCAGCTGGATCGGTACGCGAAATACGGGTTCGGTCTGTGGGCGGCAGTCCTGCAAAGTTCTGGGGAAATGGTGGGCCAGGCAGGCTTAACCTACCAGGACTGTGAAGGGACCCAGGTGCTGGAAGTGGGCTATCTGCTGAAGCGGAGGTTTTGGCATCAGGGATACGCCAGGGAGGCGGCCGCTGGCTGCCGGGACTACGCGTTCCAGATGCTGGGAGCACCCCGGGTCTATTCGGTGATCAAAACGGATAATGCCCCTTCCATCCGTGTAGCGGAGAGCCTGGGGATGAAACGGGAGAAAGAGTTCATCACCCGCTATTACAACGGGGATATGGCCCATTTTCTATATGGGATTTCAAAGGAATACTGCCAGCCTGGAAGCGATCCCAGGCTGTGAACGAGGAAAGGTGGATTATGAATACATCGTATTGTGTGGAACAACTGAAGGCCCTTTGTGCCATCGACAGCCCCTCCGGATTTACGGACCGGGCGGCTGACTACCTGATGGAAGAGCTTTCCCGGCTGGGGTATCAGCCGCAAAAGACCCGCAAGGGCGGCGTCACTGTCTGCCTGGGGGGCGAAGGCCGGGGGCTGCTGCTCATGGCCCATGTGGACACCCTGGGCGGAGTGGTCCAGACCATTAAGGGCAATGGACGTCTGGTGCTCTCTCCCGTGGGAGGCTTGCAGCCGGAAAACTGCGAGGCTGAAAACTGCCGGATCTACACCCGCTTCAACGGAACCTATACCGGCTGTTTGCAGCTCAACGACGCATCCGTTCATGTGAACCCGGACTACGCCGGCAAGGACCGGAAATTCCAGGGCATGGAAGTGGTCATTGATCAGCCGGTGAAAACCGCTCAGGATACCCGGGAGCTGGGCATCTGCGAAGGGGATTTCGTCTGCTTCGATCCTCGCACCGTGGTGACGGATTCCGGTTACATCAAGAGCCGTTTCCTGGACGACAAGCTGAGCGCCGCCATTTTGCTGGCCTACGCGAAAGAACTGAAAGACCAGGGAGTCACCCCCAACCGGAAGGTGTACCTCCACTTCACCGTGTACGAGGAGGTGGGCCACGGCGCCGCGGCTTCCGTACCGGAGGACGTGGAGGAGCTGATCAGCGTAGACATGGGCTGCGTGGGTGAAGGCCTCCAGTGCACTGAGCGAGAGGTGTCCATCTGTGCTAAGGATTCCGGCGGGCCTTATGACTACGCCGTGACCACCGCTCTGGTAGAGGCCGCCAAAGCCGCCGGGGCCGCCTACGCCGTGGATGTGTATCCCCGGTACGGCAGCGACGCAGAAGCTGCTCTGCGGGCAGGCTACGACGTGCGCCACGGGCTGATCGGCGCGGGCGTATATGCTTCCCACGGCTACGAGCGCTCCCATGTGGAGGGCGCGGAAAATACGCTGAAACTGCTGTGGCAGTACACTACAAAATAAGAAACACAAAACGGGGATTCCCCGATTTTAAAAAGAGAGGGTTAAAATACAATGCAGTGGACAGGGTTAAACGAACTGAGAGAAAAATTTCTGGAGTATTTTGAATCGAAAGGCCATCTGCGGCTGCCCAGCTTTTCGCTGATCCCCCAGGGTGACAACAGCTTGCTGCTGATCAACTCCGGCATGGCGCCCATGAAGAAGTACTTCACCGGCGAGGTCACTCCGCCCCGTCGGCGTGTGACCCCCTGCCAGAAGTGCATCCGTACCGGCGATATTGAGAACGTGGGCTACACCGACCGCCACGGCACCTTCTTCGAGATGCTGGGCAACTTCTCCTTCGGCGACTACTTCAAGCGGGAAGCTATCTCCTTTGCTTGGGAGTTCTTCACCCAGGTGTTGGAGATGCCCAAGGACAAGCTGTACATCTCCGTGTACGAGAACGACGACGAGGCTTGGGACATCTGGACCAAGGAGATGGGCGTGGAAGAGAGCCACATGAAGCGCCTGGGCAAAGAGGACAACTTCTGGGAGCACGGCTCCGGCCCCTGCGGCCCCTGCTCTGAGATCTACTTCGACCGTGGCGAGGAGCACGGCTGCGGCAAGCCTGACTGCGGCGTGGGCTGCGAGTGCGACCGGTTTGTGGAAGTGTGGAACAACGTGTTCTCCCAGTTCAACAACGACGGCCATGGCAACTATACGGATCTGGCTCAGAAGAATATCGACACCGGCATGGGTCTGGAGCGTCTGGCCTGCGTCATGCAGGGTGTGGACAACCTGTTCCTGGTGGATACCGTGCAGAACATCATGAAGAAGATCTGCGAAATCGCCGGTGTAAAGTACGGTGAGGACAAGAAAAAGGACGTGTCCCTCCGAGTCATCACCGACCATATCCGCTCCACCGTGTTCATGATCGGTGACGGCGTGCTGCCCAGCAACGAGGGCCGGGGCTATGTGCTCCGCCGTCTGCTCCGCCGGGCTGCCCGTCACGGCAAGCTCTTGGGTATTCAGGGTGCCTTCCTCAAAGACGTGGTGGACACCGTGATCCAGGAGAATCAGAGCGCTTATCCCGAGCTTTTGGAGAAGCGTGAGACCATCAAGAAGATTGTCTCCTTCGAGGAGGAGAGCTTCCAGAAGACCATCGACCAGGGCATGGCTTTGCTCAACGAGCTGATCGACAAGGCGGACACCAAGGTGTTCTCCGGCGAGCATGCCTTCACCCTGAATGATACCTATGGCTTCCCCCTTGACTTGACCAAAGAGATCTTGGCGGAGCGGGGCATGGAAGTGGACGAACAGCGGTTCCGCCAGCTGATGCAGGAACAGCGGGAGCGTGCCCGCAACGCCCGGAAGGACGCCGGCGCAGACGCTTGGAAGGGCGAAGGCAGTGCCGCCTCCGGCCTGCCCGAAACCGTGTTCACCGGCTATGACCGGACAGAGGACAACGGCAAGGTGATCGCCATTATCCAGGGCGGCAAGCTGGTTGAGTCTGCTGACCAGGGCGCAGAAGTCTCCGTGGTTCTGGATAAGACCCCCTTCTACGGAGAAGGCGGCGGCCAGGTGGGCGACAGCGGCGTGCTGGAGTCCGAAGGTGTTTCTCTGGACGTGGTGGACACCAGCAAGCATGAGGGTGTCTATCTCCACCGTGCTGTTGTCAGCGACGGAACTCTGAACGTGGGGGATGCCCTCACCGCCAAGGTGGATGCTCAGCGCCGTGGAGCCATCATGCGCAACCACACCGCGGCTCACCTGCTCCAGGCGGCTCTGCGCCAGGTGCTGGGCAGCCATGTGGAACAGGCTGGTCAGTTGGTGAACGAGCATCATGTGCGGTTCGACTTCACCCACTTCTCCGCCCTCACTCCCGAGGAGCTGGCTCAGGTGGAACTGCTGGTGAATCAGGAGATCTTGAAGGCCGTACCCGTGTCCATGGTGGAAATGGGCATCGAGGAAGCCCGTCAGAGCGGCGCCATGGCTCTGTTCGGCGAGAAGTACGGCGACGTGGTGCGTGTGGTTTCCGTGGAGGACGGTTTCTCCAAGGAATTCTGCGGCGGTACTCATATGGACAACACCGCCCGTCTGGGCCTGTTTAAGATCGTGTCCGAATCCTCTGTGGCTTCCGGTGTGCGGCGTATCGAAGGCGTCACCGGCATGGGTGTGCTGGATGTGCTGGCAGCCCAGACCGCTACTCTGCGGCAGACGGCTCAGGCTATGAAGGTGGCTAACCCCATGGAGCTGCCCATGCATGCCCGCCAGATGATGACAGAGATCAAAGACAAGGACAAGACCATTGACACCCTCAACGCTAAACTGGCTCAGAACCGCTTGGAAGGCGTGTTCCAGAACGCTCAGGAAGTGGAAGGCGTGAAGGTGGTGTACGCCCTGCTTTCCGGCACTGGCAGCGACGCTCTCCGCGCCCTGTGTGACAAGGCCAAGGAGCGGTCCGAAGCCATCGTGGCTGTGTTCGCCGGTGTGTCTGACGGCAAGGCGACTCTGGCAGCGGTGTGCAGCAAGGCCGCTCAGGAGAAGGGTCTGAAGGCCGGCGTGCTGGTGAAGGAAGTTGCCCAGCTGTGCGGAGGCAACGGCGGCGGCCGTCCTGATTTCGCCATGGCAGGCGCCAAGGATCAGTCCAAGCTGGATGACGCTCTGGCTGCTGTGCCGGAGCTGGTGAAGAAGCAGATCGGCTAAAAACCGGTAAAAATAGAGAGACCATTTTCAGAAAGGAGCATTTCTTATGACAGACTGCATTTTCTGCAAGATCGCCCAAAAGCAGATCCCTTCCAAGATCGCCTATGAGGACGAGAATGTCATCGCCTTTTACGACCAGGACCCCCAGGCCCCGGTGCATGTATTGGTTATCCCCAAGGAGCATATTGCTTCTGCTATGGAGATCACTCCGGAGAACAGCGCCCTGATCGCCAAGGTGTGGGAGGCCATTCCCAAGATCGCTCAGGATCTGGGTCTGGAAAACGGTTTCCGTGTAGTGAACAACTGCGGTAAAGACGGCATGCAGACAGTTCAGCACCTGCATTTCCACCTGCTGGGCAAACGGCAGATGGGCTGGCCGCCCTTCCCAGCGTGACGCTGGACCCAAGTCGCGCCGTGGGCGGCTTGCTTCGCGGCGTGCTGAGCAGGACGGAAGCTCGCGTCCGCGCCGACGGTTTACTGAAAAGGTCGGCGAGCTCAGTGCGATCAGCGTGATGCTGGCGGGTGGCCCCGCTGGACTAGTCGCGGGGGCGTGCGCAGGAAACCATTACCTCGCTGTCCGCGGGTTTGGGGCATCCCAGGTTTCCTACCCGCCGCGCTGTGAAAACGGGAATGAGTTGACAACGAGATACTACATCCGCTTTCCCAGGAGGAAGCGGGAAGGAGGAAATGACAATGGGTGAAGTTTACAAGATGAACATTGCCGGGTGTGAACGGGAACTTCCCATTTGCCCCATTAACGAACACATGGACATCGCTGGGTTTGTCATGTTCAGCGATGTGGAGATCACTGAAAAGACCGCCAAGGCTCTGATGGAAAAGTGCCCGGAGCACGATGTGATCGTCACTGCGGAGTCCAAAGGTATTCCGCTGGCCTACGAGATGGCTCGGATCGGCTGCCGGAACTACGTGGTTGCCCGCAAGGGGATCAAGGCCTATATGGAAGACCCCATTCACGTGGAAGTGAAGTCTATCACCACAGACCACGTGCAGAAACTGTACCTGTCCAAGGCTGACTGTGAGAACCTGAAGGGCAAGCGGATCCTCATTGTGGACGACGTGATCTCCACCGGCGAGTCTCTGGCTGCCATGGAGGAACTGCTCCACGCTATCGGCGGCAAGGTGGTGGGCAAGGCCTGCGTCTTGGCGGAAGGCGACGCCAAGGACCGCACGGATATTATCTTTCTGGAGCCCCTGCCCCTGTTCTTCAAGTAAGCTGTGGTAAGGCCCTTTGCCTGGCTGGGATTTTCCGCCTACGGGGCGTTGGTGCTCTGCGCGGTGTTGGGTCCCGAGTACGCCCGGGGCCTGGCATTGCTGTGCCTGTTGGCTTCCGGTATCGCGGCGCTGAGCAGGGTTTTCCTGGCAGGCCGTTTGGGCCGCAGTGGGAATCGTATGTCTAAAGAGCTTTTGGGAGAAGTCCCAAAGGCTCTTTCTCTTTCTCGGAGATTGTTTTGGGCGGCTGTTGCCCTGGCGGTGGCAGGTTCTTTCTGCGGCGTCTATGTGCTTCGCTCCCAGGGAGTACAGGAACTGCAAGGTCTTACCGGTCAGAAGCTGGTGATCCGAGGACAGGTGCTGGACTATCCCTTGGAGCAGTATAACCGGTATTATTACAGGATCCAGGTGGAGGGTCTGGGGGAGGAGGATGGCCCCATCGAAGAGGTGAAACCCTTTCCCCTGCGGCTGTCTGCTTCCCTGCCACTTACATGTGACCCCTACGACTATGTGGAGTGCGCCGTCACTTTCTACGATTTCGACCGGGGAGGCGGGCTTTACTCTACCTACAACTCCCGGCTTGCGGACGGGTACCAGGCGGGAGGATACCTGTCACAGTATGAGGGCATTGTGGTGGAGGAGACCGAGAACTTCTCTCCGGGAAAGTTGTTGGTGGAACTGCGCCGTCAGGTGGGACGTGAGCTGGACCGTGCTCTGCCCCGCCGGGAAGCGGGCCTTTTGAAAGCCATGGTGCTGGGGGACAGCAGCGGCATCTCCCAGGAGGACATGGGACATTTTCGCCAGCTGGGTGTGTCCCATCTTCTGGTGGTGTCCGGCCTGCATATGACCGTACTGGCGGCTTTCCTCCAATTCTTCCTGAAACGCTTCCCCATTCGGAAGGCGGTAGGGAACCTGCTCACGGGGATGTTCCTGTTCCTCTTTCTGCTCCTTTCCGGGTTTCAGCCCTCTGCTGCCCGTGGTGCGGCCATGTACGGCGTTCTTCTTCTGGCGGATTCTTTTGGCCGCCGGTCCGACGGGGTCAACTCTCTTGGATTGGCGGTGCTGCTGGTTTGCGCGGCGAATCCCTTTGCCGGTGGGGATCTGGGATTTGCCCTGTCCGTGACCGCCACCCTGGGGATCGTCTCCCTGTACCGTCCCATTTACAGCTTTCTGCTGGGAGAACGGCTCACCGGACTTCCCCGGAAGCTGTGGAAGCCGGTGGCTTCCTCTTTGGGCGCTACGGGTTCCGCCGTGCTGGGAACGTTTTCGGTACAGCTAGCGGTATTCGGCGGGTTCCCGCTGCTGATGCCCCTAGCCAATTTTCTCATGGTTGTTCCGGGAACGACTCTGGTCTACCTGTCCTTCTGCGGCGCCTTTTTAGGACTGCTCCCTGCCACAGCTCCTCTGGCGGAGCCCTTCTTGTGGGCTGCTGGATGGGCAGGCCGTCTGTTGCTTTGGTTGGCTTCCCTGTTGGCTCAGTGGAAAGGTCTTTTCCTGCCCTTGACCAGTGGGGTTGGTCTGGTGATCACAGTGGGATTTTTGCTGCTCCTGATGGCTGCCGGCCTGGTGGGGAAGGACCGACTTCTGAGAAGGCTCCTTGTGGGTGCGATGGCTGTGCTGGTGGTGTTCGGGACGCTGTTCCAGGGGTGGTTAAACCGGGATAAGGCAGTGTTTGCCGTACCCTACGCCGAGGACCAATCCTGCGTGGTGCTGATCCAAAACGGAAAAGCCGCGGTGCTTTCCTGCGGAGGATACCAGACCGGAGCGGTGGAGGAGATCCTCCAGCGGCATAACGTGACCCAGGTGGAGACCCTGTGTCTTCCTCTCAGCGATACGGATTCCCGGGAAGCTGTGGTTCAGATCTTGGGAAACTACGGGGCCGACACTCTGGTGATGCCCCAGGATGCCTATGTGGGCCGGGATCTGGAACTGGTTTTGGAAAAGACCTCTCTGGAATTCCGGGAGGCCGGGGAGAGCTTCCAGGTGCTGGAGGGGATCACCGCTCAGATCCTGCCCCGATGGGAAGGGGTGCGGTTGACGGTCAACGGGGTGGAAGTGTTGGTGGAATGGGAGCAGGCGGCCAGCCAAAGCTGTGAGCTTTTGTTCACCAACCAGGAGGACACCCAAGTGAATTCTTCGTTGTCTGTTTGGCAGACCGATGCTATAATAGGAGAAAACGGCCAAGGCCTCACCTTCTCGCAGGAGGGAATGGTGATGCCGGTGGAAGATGGCTGCTTCGCCGTTGAGATCGATGTTCAGGGAGAAGTGGCGGTAAGGAGGGAAAGCTGATGCCCACTGTGGACGAGATGGGACTGAAAAAACAGATCGCTTCCGGGGAACTGGGAGGTCTGTTCGTGGTGGCCGGAGAGGAAAAACTTCTGGTGAAGCGTCTGGCCAGGCAGCTCATCAAGCGGGGGGCGGGAGAGGCTTTTCCCGAGTTTAACGACCAGGCTTTTACCGACGAGTCCTCCCTGGACAGCGTGGGAGACGCGGCCCAGGCGCTGCCCTTTTTCTCTGACCGGAAATGTGTCAGCGTGGCGGATTTCGACGTGGAGACGAAAAATTCCCAAGACTTGGACAAGCTCTATGAGCTGTGGGAGCTTTCCCCAGAGACCACCACCCTGGTGTTCTGGTATCCCACCCTGGATTTCGACAGCAAGCGCTCCTCCAAGTGGAAAAAATTCCTCAAGGAGGCGGAGACCCGGGGCACTGTAGTGTTCTGCGAAAGACGGAGCCAGTCGGAGCTTCTTCGGTATCTGTCCCGGGAGGCGGAAAAGGCTGGATGCGTGTTGTCCCGGCAGAACGGATTAAAGCTGCTGGAGTACGTGGGCCAGGACCTGACCTCCTTGGGCAACGAGATGGAAAAGCTCTGCGCTTTTGCTCTGGGCCGGGGAGAGTTGGAGATCTCCGGGGAGATGATCGAAGAACTGGTGGCCAAGTCCATGGAGACCACCGTGTTTCTTCTGGCCAAGGCTCTGGTGGCCGGAGAGTATGAAAAGGCCTACACCCTGCTGGATACCCTGTTCTACCAGCGGGAGGAGCCTATTGCCATCGTGGGCGCTCTAGGAGCTTCCTACCTGGACATGTACCGGGTGCGGGCGGCGTTGGAAAGCGGCCAGACTTACGAGGCGGCCGCTCAGTACGGGGACTACAAAGGCAAGGACTTCCGTTTGCGCAACGCCCAGCGCAACGGCCGGGGCGTGTCCCAGCAGGTGCTCCGGGAAAGTCTTCATCTGCTGCTGGATGCGGATTTGGCGCTGAAGGGCTCTCGGCTGGATCAGCGGATCGTTATGGAGGAGCTGGTAGCGAAACTGCTTCTGGCGGCCCGGGGGGAACGGTCATGATCCGAGTGAAGGAAGCCATTGTGGTGGAAGGAAAATACGACAAGATCAAACTGTCCTCGCTGGTAGAAGGTGTTATCATTGAAGTAGGCGGTTTCGGCCTGTTCAAGGACCGGGAAAAGCTCCAGTATCTTCGAGAACTGGCGGAAAAGCGGGGGCTCATCGTTCTTACAGACAGCGACGGCGCCGGGTTTCTTATCCGACACAAGCTGTCCTCCTGTATCCCTCCTAACCAGTTGAAGCACGCCTATATCCCGGATATTTTGGGCAAAGAACGGCGCAAGGCAGCTCCCTCTAAAGAGGGCAAGCTGGGGGTGGAGGGCATGGAGCTTTCCGTCCTGAGGCAGGCCTTGGAAAACGCAGGCGCTACCCTGGAGGACGTCACCGGGGGAGGGGAAGGTTCCCCTTTCAAGGGAGACATCACCAAAGCGGATCTGTTTGCCTGGGGCCTGGCGGGAAAACCAGACAGCGCCGCCCGTCGGAAGGAGTTGCAGCGACGGCTGGGACTGCCAGAACGGCTTTCCGCCAATGGACTATTGCAGGCGCTGAATGCCCTGTACAGCCGGGAGGAATTGGATTCGTTCCTGAAAAGGGAGGAGCAGTAAATGGATCGGACGAAAGAGACTCTGAATCGGGCGGCGTTCCGCACCAGGGGCAGATGGTATTTGGCCGTGGAAGTGGACGATTTTCTGGATGAGCTTGCCGTGAGTCTGGAGGAGGACACCCGGGAAACGGAGGAACTGGGAGAAAAAGTCCGGACGCTCCGCCAGGAAAAAGCCCAGCTGGAAAGAGAGCTGAAAGAGTCCAAAAACCAGTTGGAGCGGTGGAAGGAACAGTCGACGGAGGAGCGTCAGCGCCGGGTGTGCCAGGAGCTGGAACAGGAGCGTGACCAGCTGATCCAGGATATCAAGGCACTGCGGCAGTTCCGAGAGAACTTCCGGGATGCGGTGGCTCAGGACGCGGAGCGTCTGATCCAGCAAATGGAGGAGCTTACCTCGCCGAAATTGTTGTGAGGAATCTGGTCGTGGAAAAGAGATTGGAGACGAGCCGCCTTCTACTGCGGCGCAGCCGGCTGTCCGATGGGGAAGCGTTCCTGCGGATAAGGAACAGCCCCTATGTGCTTCGATACAACCCTATGGATCCCATCACTTTAGAGAAAGCGTTGGAGCAGCTGGCGGAGGACAGGGATTCCTCCCGGGCGTTTTATTTGGAGGAGCGAGCCACTAAGAAGTTGGTGGGTGTGGTCTATTTGGCGGAGGATTCCCTCCGATACGGAGTGCCTTCAGTGACGCTGGAATATTTCCTGGGGGAGGAATTCGCAGGCAGGGGATTGATGACGGAAGCCTTGGGAGCGCTGTTAGAATACGCCTTTTTCGTAGTGGGAGCGGAGGTGGTCTCCGCCCGGGTGTTTCTGGACAACAAGGGATCCCAGAGGGTATTGGAGAAGCTGGGGTTTACTCGAAATGGCGTTCTGCGGCAAGCGGTGAAAGGCCGGGAGGGAACGGTGTACGACGATGTAGCCTTTTCCCTGCTGAAGGAGGAATTCTTGCAGCGGCGGGAGGAATCACAGAGTTGACGAAAGGGGGAAGCGGATTGGATATGGAGCAGGAGCTGGAGTTGGAGCGAAAACAGCGGAGAATCAACGAGTTTCTTGACTTGTATAAACAGTTGGAGGACGTGCTGGAGGACAAATACCGCAACGCCCGTCGGCACTACTCTAGCGTAGTATTCGAGTTCATAAAGGACAAGGAGAGCGCTCCCGTGCGTGACAAACTGGAGGTCTGCCGGGAGATCCGCAATCTGCTCACCCACAGCGCCAACCTGGACGGGGAACCCATTGTGGAACCCTCCGGCCCGGTGGTGGAGGCCATGCGGGATGTGCTGGAGTATGTAAAGCGTCCGGCGTTGGCTATCGAGTTCGCCACCAGGGGCGATCAAGTGATGAAAGCTCACATGCATCAGCGGGTGCTGCGGCTCATGGAGGTCATGGATAAAAACGGTTATTCCCATATTCCCGTCATGCGGGAAGGAGAGTTCTGCGGGGTGTTTAGTGTAGGCTCCGTGTTCCAGTACATTCTCCGCACCGGAGGGAAGGGCATCAGCCCGGAAACCACTGTGGCAGAGTTGGGGAAACACCTAGATGTATCCGCCCACATGGAGAACTACGAATTTGTCCCCAAGGACGCCACCTATATTTCCGTGCGCAAGGCGTTCGAGCGTGTGCGGGGCAAGAACAAGCGTGTGTCCGTGGTGTTCATCACGGAGCACGGCAAACCTGGAGAACCCCTTCTGGGGATGCTCACCCCCTGGGATGTGCTGGGGGAACCGGAGGAGAGATAAAATTACCCCGGCGTTTCTCAACGTGGAAACGCCGGGGTTTTTGCGCATATTTAGAAGGGAAACAGTTCTCCGTAAAACAGCTGATGGAGCGCCACTGCTCCTGCCGCTCGTACGGAAGGGTGATCTTTGGCGCGGCTTAGTTGGAAGGAGAGAGAACGGGTGTTTTTGGAGAGCAGGCGCTGCTCTGTTTGGTGTTGAAGCTTGTCCAGAAGGAGTTTTCCCCGATAGGCCGCCGCCCCGCCAAGGATAATGGCTTCCAGCTCCAACAGATTATTCAGGTTGGTAACGCTGGCAGCCAAATACTCCGCCTGGAGTTCCAACAGGCCGTCGCAGAAGCCGTCCCCATTCCAGGCGGCATCCACCAGGCTTTCCCAAGTGGTGAGTTCGGGGCGCACTCTCCGGGCATCGTATAGGATGGCGCCGGTGGAGGCATACAGCTCCAGGCAGCCTCGATTCCCACAGGAACAGGGGCGGCCTTGGAAATCGATGGAGGTGTGACCCAGTTCGCAGCCCAGTCCGTGAGAACCGGTGAAGATCTTCCCGTCCAGGGCAAGCCCCAGTCCAATGCCGTCGTTTACCAGAATCAGCGCGAAGCTCCGGTAGGGGGACCCCAGCTCCAGCTCTGCCCGGGCCATGGCGGAGGCGTTGTGCTCTATATACACGGGATGATGAAGGCGTTGACCCAGCTCCTCTTTTAGGGCAAGACCATGCCAAGGCTCGAATCGGGGAGGGTTCAAAATTTTTCCCCCAGCGGCGTCCACCGGACCTGGTGCGATGGCCCCCACTCCCAATACGCTTTCCGGAGAAATTCCCTGTTCGTCCAACAGTGTTTGGACTGTCTGAGCTATGGTGTCCAGTGCGGTTTGAGGTTGGGGACAGTAGGAGAGCACCGATGTTTTTCCCAGCATGTTTCCCCGCAGGTCTAAAAGCCCTACCTCAAAACCTTCCCGGTCGATGCTGATCCCCACCGCTGTTTTCCACTCTGGGACCAGGTCCAGGAGGATGGGCCGCCGTCCGGGGAGGGTCTCTTCCGGCTCTTTTTGGATCTCCTGAAGAATTCCTGCCTCTAGAAAGTCTCCAACGATATTCCCAATGGCGGCCTGACTCAAACCGGTTTCTTTCGCCAAGCCTGCCCGGGACCGGGGACCCTGCCGGATCAGACCCAGGACCTGACGGCGGTTTTCCAACTTCATGGTATCTTTGTTGCTGCCCAAAGTGGACATGGTATTCCTCCTCCCCAAGCGGGAATTTTCAACAGTGCGTTCCTTCATTGTGGGAAAAGATCACTCTTTCCGGCGTGGGAATGCCCATACCCAGCAAAGCCACAGAGAGCGCGGCCGCGTCTCCCAGGTGTTCCCCCAGTTGAGCGGGGAGGATGCGGCAGGCGTCCCGGTTGAGAGAAAGAGCTTCCCGGTTCAGGACCTCTTGGGCCGGTCCTTCCAGCAGGTCGCGGCTTCTGGCGTAGATGCTTCCCAAAACGATCCGTTCTGGGTTCAGCAGGTCCACCAGTAAAGCCAAGGCGGCTCCCAAGTGACGGCCGCTGCACTGGTAGATTTCCAAAGCATCTGGGTCCCCAGCTTCAGCCGCCTGTGCGATGGATAACGCAGTAATGGTGTCCAGATCCTGGAAGGTGGGGCAAAATTTGGCGGGTCGTCCTTGCTGCAAACGTTCCAGGGCAACGGCGCGGCCTAGGCCAGCAATCCCGCCCCCACTGCAAAATCCCTCAAAGGAGCCGGCTTTCCCGTAGCCCACCGGGGCGTAGGGAGAACCGTCCACCTGGGGGCAGCGGCAGTGGCCTAGCTCACCGGCCAGGTTTCTGGCTCCGGAATAAAGTTCTCCGTTCAAAATGAGCCCAGCCCCAAAACCGGTTCCGAAGGTGAGAAACACCATGTTCCGACAGCCCTTTCCAGCCCCGAAAGTCCATTCAGCCACTGCGCAGGCATCGGCGTCGTTCTGCAGAAAGCAAGGGGACTCAAACCGCTGGGAAAAATATTCCGTCACCGGTACCCGGTCCCAGCCGGGAAGATTGGGCGGGGAGAGGATCAACCCAGCTTGGCTGTCCAGCGGTCCTCCGCAGCTGACCCCCAAGCCTGAAAGATCGCGGCTGGAAAGTCCCCGTTTTTCCAGCAGGCTCCGGAGCGTTTTTTCCAGCAGTGCCAAAGTAGGCGCCCAGCCTCCCTGTGGGGTGGGGAGCTTTTCCTTTTCCAGGACGTCCAGGGTGTCACCCTGAAGACATGCCAGCGTCACGGCCAGCTTGGTACCGCCGATATCGAATCCTGCGATATAGTTCATGGTGGTCTCCTTTCACAGTTCCGTGATGAGGGTCTCTTTCACAGCGCCGGTGGCAGGATCCACCCGCAGGGTCTTGATCTCCTGGGGCGCCAGGGAAAGCTCTTCCTCCACCCCCAGCAGGGGCAGGGACAAACGGCCTTTGGCAGACCGCCCACCGGTCTCGTACAGCCGAAGGATGAACCCTTCTCCGTCCTCGGCTTCCTTCACCACAGACAGCGCCAGGTTTTCCCCCTCCAGGTCTGCTCCCTGGTATACCGGCTCCAGGCTGCCCTGATGGTGGGTCTCCAGCACCAGCTCCGGAGCCATATTCAGCAGATTGGCCCGGCGGACCGTGGAGGCGGGGTCCGTGTCGGGGGAGAGGGTATAGCGGAAGAACTGCTCTCCCTGGTCCTGGTACTCTACCAGGTCATCCCGGACACCGTAGTGGTCGGCGTAAATGCAGCCCCGGGCAATGGTCATTCGCAGCTCTGCGCCCTGGGGATGCTCCAGGATGGAGAAGCTGTACTTACCGTCGTTGCACAGGCTCAGGCCGGCGCCGTCGGCGGAGGAGGCAAGCACCCACTTGTGGGCGGGGAATTCTTCCCGGCTGAGAGGGTGTTCCTCAAATCCGTAGGGCAGAGAGTAAAGGGCTTTGGGATCTTTGGCGTGAAGGGGGAAGGAAAGCTTTAGCAGCTTCAAATGCTCCGCCATGTCCACCAGGCAGGAGACTTCCAGTTCCCGGGAATCGGCGGCAAGACGGAAATCCTGGCGCAAGGTGGTGTTCTGATACCGGGTGGTCACCCGGATAGACGCCCGGAGGGGACCTGTTTCCAGCAGGGTCACTTGAGCCTGCTCCAGTTCTCCCTCCACCTGGTCAAAGACGGTGAGACCATGGGCCCAGGTATCGGGCTGCTGGTCGTTGATGACCAGCGCTTTTGCCATGGGCCCGCCTGCCAGCTCCCGGCAATGTTCCTTGTCGTAGAAGCTGACGATGGTTCCCGTGAAGGGGTCAAACTCTACCCTTAGGTATTGGTTTTCCAGAGTGTACCCTTCTCCTTTGGCGGGATGGTCCACCGGCGCGTCAAAGGCTTGGTCCTTGAACACGTAGAACAAGGCATAGCCATAAGCGGGGACCTGGGCCTCAAACAGGGTGTTGGTTCGGTCTTTCAAGTTTGTCTGGGGTCCCCGGACAATCTGGCAGGGCACAGGGTGACCCTCAGCGTTGCACACGCCAGCCACAGTGGTGTTCAGCTGTACCGGCTGGCGAATGGGGAAGGAGTGAGGATTGAACACCAGTACCGGAGCGCCTTCGCCATCCTTTTCCCAAAGGATCAGAGCGTTTTTCTGGCAGGGAGTCTGGGAAAGCCCCTTGGTGGTGCGCACCTTCCAGGAAATGCGGTGCAGAGCCTCCTGAGTGATTTCCCACGCGGTGTCCTGGGCGGCTCCCAGGGCGTTGAGAGCGTCGTCGTAGGCCTCTCGAATGGAGCATCCTGCCAGGATGTCGTGGAACTGGTTGAACAGCACCTTCTCCCAGGCTTCCTTCAGCCGCTCCCGGGCGCTGCCACAGCCGGTGAGCTTTTGGGCCAGAAGGTGGAACTTCTCCGCCTTCAGCAGGGCATTTTCCGCCAGTCGGTTGGCCCGTTTCACGGCAGAGTTGGCAGCGTAGCAACCGCTGGCGTGGTGGAGCAGGCTGCCACGCACCACAGGCAGGTCTTTCGCCAGGGGAGAGCTTTCCACATCCTGGAAGTACTGCCGAGTAGAAGCGAAGGTCACCTCTGGCTGTTCCTCTGTCACTTTTTCCAGAACTTTCAGTCCCCGAATGGCGGGACCGCCTCCGTGGTTGCCCACACCGTAAAAGTCCATGTAGGGGATTTGATTGTCCTGGGCAAGTTTTTTCAGCAGCTCCACCTTTCCAGCCAGAGGCTCCACTCCTTCCGGAGCGCCCCAGAAATCCGTGTACTCATATTTGATCTTGTGAGTCAGCACCCGGCTGCCGTCGGGGGCTTCCCAGTAGAACAGATCGGGGAGCTGGGTATTCTCATGACTTCCGGGACGCATGAACACGTAGGAATCCATCCCGGATTTTTTCAGCAGCTGGGGCAGCATGCCGTTGTGGCCAAAGGAGTCCACATGGTAACCCACCTGGGCGGTGACTCCCAGTTTTTCCTGGAAATACCTTTGGGAGTAGAGGGCATGGCGGCAGAAGGCTTCCCCGGAGGGCAGATTGCAATCGGGCTGGACCCAAAATCCGCCGGTGACAGACCAACGACCCTCCTGCACCCGCTGGCGGATCTCCTGGAACATGTCGGGGTCGATCTGTTCCACCCATTGATAGTAGGAGGCACAGGCGCTGGTAAAGATGTAGTGGGGGAATTCCTTCATTCTGTCCAGAGCGGACCGGTAGGTGGAGAGGATCTCCGAAAGGCCCTCGCCCTTTTTCCAGAGCCACACAGGATCGATATGGGCGTTCCCAATAAGATAGATGGTATTCATGGAAAAAGCTCCTTTTAATAATTTGAATTTAGAAATTGCTTTGGATAAACCCATTATAACCCTGCTGATTTCCAGAATCAATAGGGAATAGAAAGAAAATTCTTGACTTAAATAAATGAGAGTGCTATTCTAAAGCTGAAATTACTTAATTCAAATAATAAAATATCCCGCCAGAAGGGAAAGACCCCAGCTGGCCGAAGAAATGTAGAAGGAGGCAGGCTTTCATGGATGCTATTCAGACCTTATTGGAGCGATATCCCGTCCTTTGTTCTCAAGAGGAACCTTTGCGGGAAGCGGCAAAGCTGCTCTGCGCCTGCGGCAGGTCCGGCGGAAAAGTGCTCACCTGCGGCAATGGGGGCAGCGCTTCCGACGCAGAACACGTGGTGGGCGAGCTGATGAAGGACTTCAAAATGCGCCGTCCTATCCGGGAGGAGACACGGCAGCGTTTGGCAGCCGTGGATGAAGCGCCCCAGGACTTGATGGACAGTCTCCAGGAGGCCGTGTCCGCTATTTGCCTTAACTCCCACACCTCGCTTCTGACGGCCCTGTGCAACGACGGGGACCCCGCCATGATCTTTGCCCAGCAGGTTTACGGCTACGGCAGGGAAGGGGATGTGCTTTTGGCATTCAGCACTTCGGGGAATTCCCAGAATGTGCGCAATGCCGTTCGGGTTGCCCGAGCGGTGGGAGTGCGGTCCATTCTCGTTTGCGGACAGTCCGGCGGGACCATTGCTCCCCTGGTAGATGTGGCTATCCGGGTGCCGGAAGAGGATACCTACAAGGTCCAGGAACTGACTCTGCCGGTATATCACGCTCTGTGTATCCTGATGGAGCAGGAACTGTTTGGCGGAAAATAAAACGGGGAAAAGAAAAAGGGTGAGCAGCTGATGCTGTTCACCCTTTTTGTTATTGAATCTTGGGGATTCTCCCATGGGAAATGGGGAGATCTTATTTGGCGTCCTCTTCACGCAGGAAGTCGATGCAGCGCTTGACTTCTTCCAGACCGGTGGGATCCAAGCCTTCGCTCTCCACAACCATGGGGAAGCCCAGCTCGATGGCAGCCTTGCGGACAGCGGCCACAGGAGCAACGCCCTGGCCCAGAGACTTGCCTTCCCGATTGCCCATGCCGTCCTTTAGATGGATCATGTGGATGCGGTCCTTGTGCTCGGTGATGAAAGCCACGGGATCTTTCTTGGCCACGAAGGTCCAGTAGGTGTCAACCTCCAGCAGGATGTTGGTGCGGTTGAGCAGCTCCATCTCGGGGATCATGCCCTCAGCGGTGGGAACGAAATCGCAGTCGTGGTTGTGATAGTGCAGGGAGATGCCCTCAGCCTGGAGGCGGGGGATCAGCACATTGACGCGCTCTACCAGAGCATCGATCTGCTCTTTGGTCTCCTGCTTGGCGTAGGGGATGATGATGTCGGTGCAGCCAATGGCCTTGTGATAGGCGATGGTCTCCTCCAGCTTGTCGTCCTCCAGCTCAACCAGGGGAGTGTGGGTGCTGGAAACACGCAGGCCGAACTCGTCCAGCCAGCTCTTCACGTCCTCAGCGGAGTTGCCCATGAAGCCGGCAAACTCCACAAAGGAATACCCCATGGCAGCCACCTGCTGAAGAGCGCTGCGCATGTCGGTCTTGGTCAGGTCACGCACACTGTACATTTGCAAACCGTATTCCATGATATGTCCTCCTAAAAAGATATTTTATATATGTGGAAAACCCCGCCAAAGGCAGGGTTCTCCCAGATTGTAAAATAAGCCGTGGTTTAGGAATCCACACGAGCCAGGTAACGGTCATAAGCGGCCTGAGTGATCTCAATAGCGCGCTCGATGCCGCTGGTCTCCAGCTCGGCAATGTAAGCGTCCCAATTCTCCTCGATGTCCAGAGCGCCGCTGATGAACTTAGCGGTGTTCTCCTTCACGCAGGTGCTGATGTCAGCATACAGAGCGGCACGCTCGGTGGACTCTTCCTGAGTCAGAGTGACGGAGGAGGGCAGGCGCCAGTCGTCGCTAGCCTCAGCCCACACCTCGTAGCAGGTCTGATCCTTCTCAGGCACACCGGCCAGCTCACGGGTCCAGTCGGACCAGTTAGCAATGCCAGCGGAGGGGCACAGGTAGCTGGCCATGGTCTGAGCCAGAGTCCAGCCGTTCTCGTTGTTCACGATCTTGTCGGTAAAGACGGGCTCGCCGTTCTCGTCAAACTCGAAGGTGTCGCCCTCAACACCGTAGTTGGCCAGCAGAGCGCCTTCCTCGGTGTACAGGTAGTCCAGGTAACGCAGAGCAACTTCCCAGTTCTCGCAGTCAGCGGAAATGGCGGTGTTGCCGGAGGTGTAGGAGTCGCGCAGACGGATGTGGATCTCGTCGCCCTCGTTCTTCACAGGAGGATTGACGGGAACCAGGTTCATGTCGGGATCCTCAGAGGAAGCCTCATACAGGGAGGGCATGGTGTACAGGGCGGCGAAAGCACCGGAAGCACCGGTAACCACCTTGGCCATGTCAGCGGTACGCTCGTCAGTGGCCATGAAGTCGGGGTCGATCAGGCCCTCGGTGTACCACTGATGCATGATGGTCACATACTCTTTCCAAGCGTCCATGTAAGGCCCGAAGTTGACAGCGCCGGTCTCGTCCAGCTGCCAGCTGTTGAGCACGTTCAGACCACCGGACATGGTGCCGAACTCGCCGTCGGAACCGGACCAGTTCAGGATCAGGGGAGCGGTAGCGCCCTTCTCTTCCTTGAACGCGGTTAGCACGTCATGCCACTGGTCGAAGGTCTCGGGCACTTCCAGGCCCAGATCGTCCAGCCAGTCCTGACGCATCCACAGGCCCAGCCAGGGACCCTGCTTGGACTGACGCAGCTCGTATACAGCGCCCATACGGCCGGAGTCGGTGGTGGACAGCAGCTCATACTGCACGTCGGAGGTGCGGATGGCGTTGTAGTTGGGCATATACTCGGGAACCAGATCGGTCAGATCCAGGAAGTAGCCGTCGTCGATAGCGGCGTCCACACCATCGGAGTAGTAGGAAGCGCCAACATAGATCAGGTCGGCCAGGTTGCCGGAAGCGATCATCAGGTTGAAGTTGGTCTGATAGTCAGCGTTGGAAACAGTCTCGAATTCCAGATGCACGCCGGTGCGCTTTTCCATCTCCTGATAGAACTCGTTGTCGTTCCAGTCATTGGTGATGATGGCAGCGTTGGTGTCGTCAGCATTGAAGTAGGTCAGAGTGACAGGCTCGTCCACGATGGGCAGCTTGAACTCGCCGGGCTCGGCGGTTTCGCCTTCCTCGGCGCCGCTTTCGGTGGTGGCGGAGCTGGTCTCGTCGGTGGTGGAGCCGGTGTCAGCAGTGTTGCCGCAGGCAGCCAGAGACAGGACCATGGCCAGAACCAGCAGCATAGCCACCAGTTTTTTGGCGTTTTTCATTTTGGTTTCCTCCTATATCGATTTGGTTGTGAGCGCCTCCTCGGAGGAACGCTCTATGGCAAAAGCGCGGACACGCTGTTGCTTCATATTGTGGAAAAGATTACCCCTTGATAGCGCCGATCATAACGCCGGACTCGAAATACTTCTGGATGAAGGGATAGAAGATGAACATGGGCACAGTGGAAACGATGATGGTGCAGTACTTGGTCAGCTGTTTGTACAGCACCGCGTCGCCCGATTCGCCCGACGCCAGGATACTCACGTCCACGTTGGCGTTGCTGCTGTTCACGTCCACCAGGAGCTCTTTCAGGATCAGCTGCAAGGGCTTCTTGTCGGGGGAACGCAGGTAGATCATGGCGTTGAACCAACTGTTCCAGTTGCCGATGACGTAGTACAGAATGATGGTGGCCAGAGTGGCCTTGATCAGGGGCAGCATGATGCGGAACAGGATGGTGAACCGGCCGGCGCCGTCCAGCATGGCGGATTCCTCCAAGCTGTCAGGCACGTTCTGCAGAGCGGTACGCACCAGGATCAGGTAGAAAGCGCTCATGCAGTTGGGCAGGATCAGAGCCCAGCGGCTGTCATACATGCCCAGGGTCTGAGTGACCAGGATGTACAGGGTGACGATACCACCGGAGAACAGCATGGTGAAGGAAATGATCAGCATCAGGGGATTGGCCCAGATGAAATCCTTTCGGGACAGGGCGTAGGCCGCCATAACGGTGAGGAACATGCCCAGAACGGTGGTGGAGATCACGTAGATAAAGGTGTTCAGGTAGCCGGTCCAAATGTTGTTGTCGGCGAACACCAGCTTGTAACCGGTAAGGTTGAACTTCTCCACATGCCAGATCAGGCCGGACTGGTTCATAACCCAGCTGGCGTCGGAGAAGGACGCGCAGAACACATGCCACACGGGCAGGATACATACGATCATGATAAGCGCGAAAAATACGCAGTTGGCAACATTGAAGATCCGGCTGCCAATATTTTTGCTTTTGACCATTGCCATGGAAGATCTCTCCTTTCCCTTTTTAATTAGAACAGGCCGGCTTCCGTGTACTTCTTGCTCAAGGCGTTGGCCAACAGGAGCAGCACGAAGTTAATCACGGAGTTGAACAGGGAAACGGCCGTGGAATAACCGTAGTTCATCTCTTGGATACCCTTGCGGTAGATGAAGCTGGAGAGAATGTCAGCAGATTCGTACACCTGAGGGTTGTACAGAAGAATGGTCTTTTCATAGCCCACGGAGAGCATCTGACCGATTCGCAGGATCAGCATGATCATAATGGTATCGATGATGCCGGGGATGGTGACCCGCAGGATACGCTGCATCCGGTTGGCGCCGTCGATTTCAGCAGCCTCGTACAGAGTCTGATCGATGCCGGACAGAGCCGCCACATAGATGATCGCGTTAAAGCCCAGGTCTTTCCATAGATCCGATAGGACGTAAATGGGCCGCCAATAAGCGTCGTTGCCCAACAGGTTTTCGGTGTTGCCGGTGAAGGCGCCTACCAGAGCAGCCAGAGGACCAGTGGTGGAGCAGAAGTCCACAATGATACCGGCCATAACGACCATGGACACGAAGTAGGGCATGTAAGAAACGGTCTGAACCAGTCTCTTATAATGTTTATTGCGCAGCTCGTTGAGCAGCAGCGCGAAGATGATGGTGATGGGGAACTCGATACCGATCTGCAGGCCGCTGAGGATCAGCGTGTTGCGGATGGTACGCCAGGCATAGGCGGAGTTAAAGAAGTCCATGAAGTTGTCCAGGCCAACAAACGGAGAACCAAAGATACCCAGTTTGGGTTTGAAGTTCTCGAAGGCCATCCACAGGCCGCCCATGGGGATGTAGTGGAACAGGATGTAGAACGCCAGCGCGGGCAGGACCATGATGATCAGGGGCCAGTTCCGAATGGTGTTCTTCTTAATGTTGTCCCAAGTGTACTTGCGGGGTTTCCGAACCTCGATGGCCGGGTTCGAAAGATACGACGCAGTCTTGCGCATACGTACTTCAACCTCTCTTCCTCGAATGCTGTTTACAGTTTTTTGAGAAAAGATTTAAAAAGAATTTACACCTTGTTCTCATGACTGCAAAATGACCGGAAATTAGCACCGGATCGTATGAGACTATTGTACATAAGTTCTTAATAAACTGTAAACAACCAAATTTTTGCCCCACCCTCATTCACAAAAATTTGACATTCGCCAAAGGGCGGATGGTGCCTGTTTTTTGTAATAGAGGTGGGGCAAAAAAGGGATAACACCGGGAAAAAGTCACTTTTTATCTACATATTGGCCGGGTGTGCTGCCTTCATAACGCTTGAACGCGCGGATCAACGCCCGAGAATCGCCATAACCTGTGAGCTCGGCGGTCTCTCGAACGGTTTTTCCCTCCTTAAGAAGGTTTTTTGCAGCTTCCAGTCGGACAGTATGCAATTCCTCCAACAGCCCGTGACCGGTCAGGTCTTTGTATTGGTGACTGAGGGTGGAAAGATTCCTATTCAATTTGTCGGCGATCAGGGAAACATTGAGGAAGGGATCCTGATAGTTTTCCCGGATGAACTCCTGAACTTGGTTTACCAGCAGGGTGCCCTTTTCTTCCGGTTTGGCGGAAGGATCGGGGAAGTCCAGATGATTGCACAGCTCCAGCAAGCCTTGACGCATCTCCTCGGCAGTGTCGGAAGAAATCACCTCCACGGCTTTGCCCCGGTTTTCCTCGTCCAGATAGGGGAACAGCACTTCGATCACGCTGCCGCAGCGGTGGCGGATAAGCTCGATGGGCATGGTGTTGTTGAGAATATCCTCCTGCAAAAGAGTCTCCAGAGGTTTTTGGATCTTCTCAGGCCGGCCGGTGGCCAGAGCGCCCACAAGCTGCTTGCGGTGCAGGGGGAAATCCTTGAAGTAGCCGGGATATTCCAGCAGCTCCCGGGCCAGCCACACTCCGGACCGCCGAGAATGTTCCCAAAAGCTGTCCTGACCGCAGGCCCGCTTGACCAGGTTCCAGGCTTCAGGAGCGTCTGCCAAGTGGGAGCATACGTCGCTTACATAGCACACCAGAGGATGGCCGGTCTCCTGCTGGACCTGAGCTGCTTTTTGACGGATTTCTTCCAGATCCACTGTATTCTGCACCAATACGATCACCGTGTTGGCGCCGATGGTGAGGCAAACGCCGTTTTCCCGATCCAGGAATACATGCTCCAGGGCTTTATAAAGATCCTCCATTAAGGTGGAAACGTCCTCCTTGGGAGTGCCTTCCACCATGGCAGGAGAAAAAGACAACATCCGGAAGGGTTGGCTCTCTTCCAAATAACGGGAAAGGCAGGAAGCGTCCTGAGTAAATCCTAGCAGATACCGCCACAGGGACAGGTCGTAGTCCCGCTGTTCCGATTCCATCAGCTGTTCCAAAAGCCGTTCCCGGTCCTGAGCGAAATCTGTGAGCGCCTGGCTTAATTCTGTCAGGGAGTGGTAGTCTTGCTGGTCTTGACCAGAGGACTTCTTCACAAAGGGAAGCACCTTCTGAATGGGGGACCAGGTGCGGCGGCTGAGGAATACAGCCAGACCTACGCCCACAGCGATGACCAAAACCAGCTCCGCTGCCAGCTGCAGCCACAAGGTGCGAAGAGCGCCGTAATAGGCGTTGCTGGAAACCAACAGCCCGTACCGGAGCCCGCTGAGGTTCTGGGAGGGATAGACGGAGTAAATCCAGGTCTCGCCCCCGGCATGGATGCTTCCCTGAGCGGTTTCCGATTCTTCCAAGGGCTGGGAGATCTCCTGGGCATAGGGGCTGCCGCAGAAGAAGGTTCCGTCATTTTCCATCACGAACATTTTCGTGGTGTCTGTGTTCAGGAAAGACTCCTCTTTTTCCAGTTGGATAAGAATGCCTAACTGAGCGTAGGGGCTCTTATAGCGGCTGTCATAGCATGTTTTTGTGACCAGCAGATAGCCGTTGCCGTTGTCACCAGGGTCGACTGTCTGCACGTTGACGCTGACGCCGCTGTTGTTCAGACTATCCAACAGGGTTTTATAATCCACGCCCAAATCCCAAGTGGAAATGTCGGCAAGTTCGGGATGGTAAGTGCTTTTGTCGGTGATCAGATACCCGCTTTGGGGCAGATAGGCGATGCAGCGCACATAAGAGGGGCGCTGCTCGTTGGCGGCTTCCAGTACCCGAAGGATCCCCACCAAGCTATAAAGGTTTTCCCCTTCCACTGTGTCGAGAGAAGCCAAACTCCGCAACTGTTCGTTTTCGGAGAGCAGATCCAAGGTGTTGGAGGCGTCGGCCAGGGTGCTTTCCAGATTGTTCTGAGCGTTGCGCAGTGTGGTTTCCTGTTCTTTGGCAATGGATTGCTGGATCTCCTGGCGCATGTTGCCGATGAGCATTAAGGAGAAGACGAGAGGGATCAGGCAGACGCAAAGATAAGACGCTAAAAAACGCCGGTATAATTTCACGTATGCCACCCCTTTCTCCAGTGAATTCTCATGCCCAATTTAAGACAATATGAAAAATTATAGCACAAATAATTCTTCAAAACAACATAAAAGGCGAATTTCCCTTGGTTTTTGCTGGAATCAGAAGAAAAAACGCAATTTCCTGTTAAAAAAATGGCAAATCACTGCCTTGCGTTGATGTTTTAAAGGACCAGAGTGCTCCCGGTGTTTTACGAATGCAAAAGAGGAGAAATTTCTAAAAGAATGGAGTGCCAAATGTAGGATTGGATTTCTTGTTGTATGAGCGAAATATATTTCCTTTTATAATGTAATAGGAGAAAAGAGAGCTATAAGCAGGTGGGAGAATAAAAAAGAGGCCCAAAATGGCCCCTGAAACAGCGAAGTGTGTTATAAGCAAAAAGAAAACGCACTCCACAATGTGAAGTGCGCGCCCTGGGTCCAGCGTCACGCTGGTGGCTGTACTAGACAAAAATGAAACCAAGCAAAAAACGCGGGCAGTAAAAATCGCGACCACCACAAAAGTGATGATCGCGACTTGGGTGCAGCGTTATGCTGCTGGCTGTACTGAACAAAAATGAACCCCAGCTCAAAAGTTGAGACTAAAAACTCAGATTTTATGCAGGTATTAAGGTTTTGCCTGATTGGACAGCCTTCATTGAACAAAAATGAAACCGCTCTTTTCGATATAATTTTTATAGCATAAGATGGGTAAAAAAGCAATGCTAATGTTCCAACCCGGTTTTAAGAGGCTGGGAACTTTATCTCATACTCTGCTGCCACATCTTCTTCTACATCGTTTTCCGTGGAATCCACCTGGGGTTGCTGGGTTAGGACAAAAGTCTCCATCATTTGGATTCGCTGGTTCACTGAGGCGGCGATGGCTTCTACTCGGTTCCGGTCCACATATTCATCCGCTCCTGTGAACACCTCCCGGATGTCACGATCAATACCCTGGAGCTTGGACAGATCCAGCCAGTCGAACGAGGTCACCAGCCGCAGCTGGTCCTTATGGGTTTTCTTGAAGGGCTTGCAGGTGATGTTCCGCCCGGAGCGGATCTGGGCTGTCACTTTGTCGCACCCCAAAGATGAGCCGCTGTCGTAGATGGGCGCTGGAACCAACCATTCCAGAGTGTCCGGATTTCGGAGCAAACCGACGTTGTTTAGGTGGCGGTCCTCGTTGGCAATGAGATAGTCCAGTACGATCATCTGGTCCAGGGCGTGGGCTACATTGGGGACGCCCAGTGCTTCACAGCAGTTTCGGTAGTGCTGGTAAACAGAAGTCTGATTCTCTTTCTTCTGAATCTGCATCACTCTCCAGGCGGGGATCAGTTCCGTGTCCGGAGTGACGAAATCCTCACATACACTGTAAAGGACCTCATCATCCCACAGCAGGGTGTAGGAGATATGGAGAATTCCCAGCCGTTCGGCAATCTTTGCGGCGATCACTTCATTAAAAGGCTGCTGCAGGAAGGGCGGACTGCCAGCTTTGATGAGGCAACACTTTCTATCTAGGATCTTCCAGCGTTTTTTGAGGAAGCCGTCCGTAGTATTGTCCGGGGAGCTGAAGTCGAATCCTTCCTTTTTGGGAGGGATTCCAAACAAGGCATCGCCCACATCTTCAGAGAAGGGGTTCTCAAAGAAGTTGACATTGCGCCAGGTCAGTTCGCTGTCCGCTGGTTTGATCCAGTAATGGTCGGACAAACTCAGGCCATAACAGCGGGTAAGAAGCAGTTTCAGGCTGGCCACCCCCAGGGTTTCCAGGGCTTCCCGCAGACCGGAACGGCTGGCAGGGATGGAACGGTCCTCCCACCACTCGTTGAGGGCGGCCCTGTCAGCTACACCGTGGCGGATAGAAACTCCCACAGGCAGATGCGCCCCATGAAGAAGCGCGTCAATCCGTTGGATGCTGCCGGTGGACTCATCCAAGGTCAAGTCCGCAACGGGGATGTCTTTGTGCATCAGGGTGTGAGTCATGGGGACCATCTCCTTTGGCTTGCAGTGTACCATGTCCATGGGAAGAAAGCAAGTTACCACCCCATACTGGGCTGATATGCCTGTTCTTCTTCCTCGTCCTGGGATTCCTCATCGGATGTTTCACCATCCCAGGCTCCTTCATCTTCCTGAGCGTCACCCAATTCGTTATCTTCCTCAATATCGGTATCCTCTACTTCATTATCTTCCTGCGTTTCTTCCTCTTGTTCCTCGGACCAGCCATCCTCCTGGGACACTTCCTCGGAACCGGCCTCAAAATCACCCACGGGGGCGGTGTTCTCTTGGCCTGCGGGTCGTTCCTCCATCCCAGCATCGGGACCGTCCTGGGTTTCTTCCTCATCCTCCTGTCCTTCGGGATGTTCTGCCTGATACTGGGCCTCGTCCTGTTCTAGTTCGGCCTCGATCAGGCCGATGACAAACTGCTTCTGAGTCATATGATTGCGCTCCAGGTAGGCTTTGACACGTTGGAACAGGGATTCCGGCACCTGAAAGGCTAAAGTTCTCATGTTTTCCATAGGTTGTTCCTCCTTGATCTGAATTTTGGGGTGTAATTCGTTATCCACGGCCAAGGCAATAAACTCGCCTGTTGTCATGCCGTGGGCCTCGAGATAGGCTTTGAGCTCGGCGTGAAGGTCCGCGGGGATTTTCACAGTGATGCCTTTCATGTCAGGCATGGGGTTCGTCCTCCTTTATTTGATTTTGAATGGCCCGGAGAAGCAGGTCCTCCAGGGAGACGTCCAGTTCCGCCGCCCTGTTCAGAAGAGCAGCGTACTGTTCTGGAGTGAATGAAAATGTGTAGGTCATATTGATGAGATCATCTCTTTTTTAAAAAATAGAAAAAGCGCAAAGATTAACTTCGCGCTTTTTCTGAATCTATATTAGGGTTAATCAAGGGAAATAGAAGATATTAAATCCAACGCAATAAGTTTTAAACTGCGACTATTCTCAACTAGCTTAAAACCAGATGGAAAAGTTCCATCATGCGTAAAAGAACTTCGTGCTTTATAACAGGCTGAGAAAATAGAAATAGCATCGCTATCACTAGCGCCATATCGTTTGTCAGACAGGTGTTTTTTCAGTAGACAGTTAACTCGGACGCGAATGCTTTTGTTGACAGAATTGTCTAGTGCAGTGCGAAATCTGGACGTGATTTCTGGATCGATATTTAGCGTCTCAATTTGTTTAATGGCCTTTTTTTTCGCTTCAATGTATTCTGGTCCATATTTATCTGAAGATGGAACAAGAGCTTCAATTGCCATTATTCTAAGTAGAAATTGAATTCTTATATCGTGTTCATGGATACTTGAGTTGAGAAGGGAAAGTGAAATATCAAGTCGATCAGTCCAAACTTTTTCCAGAGGATAACTGAGTGAAAAATTTGCAGAAGATTTCGCGCTTACAGAACTTTTAAAAAAAGTGAGTTCACTTAGGTCTGTTTTAACTTGAAAAATTTTAAGACCAATATAGTCGTTTTCGATGCGTGACGGATCTACGTGGGGGAGAAAAGTTTGTTTACCTGCGTCGGTTATCGCAGATATCGTTGTACAAATTGATGTGGTATCGTACTTTCCGGGGGAGCCAGTAATATTAATGGGAAATTCGGATTTGACCATGTTTAATTTTATGTCCCGAAGCAGTTCGAGTCCAACGTTATTTGCCATTTCCCCAGAAACAAATGGTCCTATCTCAACAATATAAGGGATTGATCTGTTGCCCTCACCTAGCTTCGGCTCTCGTTTAATAGTACATTGTAAGTTGCCTTTTGAAAAAACAATGGTTGGTGTTTCAGTAACGCCGATGAATTCGTATGAATCATCCATTTCAAAAACAATTCTTGCATAATAACTCATAACGATTTCCTTTTTTGTTAGTATAGAAAATTGGGTCCTGGTTTATAATGCCCTATTTGTCAGCCTTGTAGGTATTATTAACAGAGGAATCATTTAGAAAAGCAGCTTCTTTCTATTTCAAGATAGGTTTGTTGAATATGCCCAACCCATTTTGTAAGAGCACGAGTATAGACTAATAAGTTCCCCCGGGTGATCAAGCGGAAGAAAAAAACCGTAATGTGGCAAAGGGTTATTGCAGAATTAATGGCTGGAGCTGCTAAACCATAATTGCTACGCCCAACGGGAATAAATTTCTTTCTAGCATCATTGGAAACTCCCAACCGGTTAAATGTTTCTTCTGGAGAAGCGTGAACGACTTTATTTGCTAATTTATATTGATCATCCCACAAATCTCCAGAAAATTCACATTGCTTTTTGATGTCGGATAATTTGACGTACTTATATTTTGAAAAGCATGGGGCTGCCTTTGCCCACTCACGGGTTCCCTTATCATCAAAGGACTCTTCGAAATATCGTTGAGCTACAACATCTTCGTTCATACGGATAAAATCTGCAATAACACTGATCTCATACATAGATCTCCATCTAGCATAGGCTCCATCTGCAAAGCCCCCTTTAAGAAGTTCTAGTATTTCAAGGAACTGTTGACAGGCACGACCATGCAGCTCGCGTAAAACAAAGTATTTGTATTCTTTTCCCTTTTTTTCTTCAAGAGAAAGTTCACGAAAGATAGAATTAAATTGTGTAGCCATTTCAATAACAATTAAGTATAAAGATTCTGAAGCAATAAAACCTTCTTGCCATACTTGATCAATGGATGCAATAAATGAAGATGCCTTATCCCGTTCATTGAGGGCGTTTGGATACATGACTTCTTTGAAATGTTGGATATACATAGCCGATGCATCTTCAACAAGTTGATCAGTGGCATTTTCTATTTCTTCATCAATGTTTCGTTTAATATCTTCAAAAGATTTCTCCCCATTTTTATATTCTTCTATTTTCTTTTCTGTGAGTTTTTTTAATGCGTCTGAAATAAAATCATTAATCATATTTTGCCTCTCCAATTTCAAGCGTATTGATTTTTATTTTACCATTCAAATACTAAAAAATCTATTTATTTTGCTGTCTGGAGAGTCAGAAATATAGCCCTTCTGCTGCGATGACATTAATAGATAACAATTACTCGTTGAAGAATATTGGAAAAATGAAGGTGTAAAAAGAATATGAGCAGAGGAAGGAATCCTCTACTCACTCATATACTTCTATATACCCTCATTTTTCAAGGCGTGTAAATTTTAATCCATGGTTTGGCTCCAAGATAAGGGAATATCTTTTTCGGCCAACTCAAGCCCGTGGGCAAGTTTCGGGTTGGCAGCCACATCCTCATAGGAGAGTCCCAATGCCTCTAGGGCATCCTCTGACGTGCCGGTGTAGCTGTGCTCATGGTTTTCCAGCTCAGACAGAAACATATCCTTGATAAACCCTTCTCCGGTGGGATCAGCTTCTATGGCAGCCTACAGTTCTTCCCGATGCCGGGAAAAAGTATCCCGGATAAGGGGGACGTCCTTCTTCTAAACAAATCCCCCAAAAGAAAGACGGGCGATCTTGTCCAGATCCTTTTTAGGCCGAAGCCCCCACTCTTTCATCATCTCCTGGAATTGTTCCTAGCTGAAGGCAAACCGCATAGGAAGAGTGTCCACCTCTTTTTGCTGGCGGCTTCGCATTGCTTGATACTGGTTGATAAACTCACATCCCCTCTGAGATGGGAACCACTCTCCGATTTCTATCTTTGAACGTAATTTCCAGCTTTTCCGCTGACTCCACCCGTATTGTTTCCACCGCCCTGCGCACCAGGAGATCATCGAAGAAAAGATCGCTCTCTTTGAACTTTTCCAGGATGGCGGCGATTTCTTCCATCCGTGATTCTTCCACCGCCTGGGTCTTTTGAACCGCCTGTATGCCATCCAGCTGGGCTTGAAGCTGTTCTAGTTCTCGCTTGATTCGGGTGAACTGAAAGTCGTACTTCCCGTCATCCTTTTCATCCAGGGCTTTGGCGATGAGGTCTTTTTTCTCCTTCTGTAAGTCATGGATCTTGGTGCGGATGGTGTATTCGCTGTCCACAGTTTCCGGGGTTAGCACAGAGCGGATGCTTTGCATGGTAGTTTCCAGTGTTTCGTCCTTGTGGATATACTGCTGGGAGATGGCTGCCATCACAGCGGATTGAAGGGCAGTTTCCTCGATAGTGGGGGAGTCCGGGCAGCTTGCGGCCTTGTCCTGATGAGCGCCGCAGCGCCATACCACCTTCACCTTGCCCCGGCGGTGCCAGGTGAT
>UMIN01060556.1_pt1 | contig 32169 bp, 23 predicted proteins | sample 1965811 | NCBI WGS metagenome assembly UMIN01 (sample SAMEA4836123, study PRJEB28245) | human gut metagenome | biome: gut microbiome; material: fecal sample | place: Denmark | collected 2008
ATCTAAAGGACTTAGGAATTACCCATGTACAACTGATGCCGGCTTATGACTATGGCTCCGTGGACGAAGCCGGAGATAAGGATGCGTTTAACTGGGGCTATGACCCGGTGAACTACAACGTGCCGGAAGGTTCCTATGCCACGGACGCGGCAGATGGAAATGTGCGAATTACACAGATGAAGGAAATGATTCAGTCGCTGCATAGACAGGGGTTTCGTGTGATTATGGACGTGGTCTATAACCATACCTACTCTTTGGATTCCTGGCTGCAAAGGACGGCCCCCTGGTATTTTTACCGGGTCTGGGAGGATGGGCGGGTCTCTAATGGCTCTGCCTGCGGCAATGACATCGCCAGTGAACGGCCAATGTGCGGGAAGTATATTCTGGAATCGGTGCTTTATTGGACGGAAGAGTATCACATCGACGGCTTTCGGTTTGACTTGATGGGGCTTTTGGATGTGGGGCTGATGAACCGGATTCGCTATGAGTTGGATCAGAGGTATGGAAAAGGAGAGAAACTTCTCTTTGGAGAGCCTTGGGCTGCGGATGAGACAGCGATGGAGAAGGATGCTGTTCCAGCGCTGAAGAGGAATTTGGGACTCTTGGATGAGAATGTGGGGATTTTTTGTGATGATACCCGGGACGGCATCAAGGGTTCTGCACTTCGAATCGAGGAGCCTGGTTTCGTAAATGGAGCCTCTGGGCTGGAAAAAGATATTTTGGAGAGTGCGGGGGCCTGGTGTTTGGATGTGAAAAAGATCTGGGAAGAAGAACCGGCCAGAGCCAAAGCGCCTTCGCAGATTGTGACTTACGTGTCTTCTCACGACAATCAGACTCTTTGGGATAAATTGGCCGACACGGCAAATCGTCCGGAGCTAATGAGGCTGAACCGTATGACCGCAGCCCTTTATATGACTTGTCAGGGAAATTTATTTTTTCTGTCAGGTGAGGAATTTGCCAGAACAAAGGAGGGGCACGAGAACACTTACAATGCTCCAATCTCCCTGAACCGGCTGGACTGGGAGCAGGCTTGGCGAGAGAGGGATTTAGTGGAGTATTATAAGGGTTTGATTGGCCTGAGGAAACGGCTGCCAGGTTTGTGTGACAAATCAGTGGCTGCGAAGAGAAGATTTTCGGACATAGAGCTTCGGCCGGGCCTGGTGTCTTTCATGGTGGATAACCGGGATGAGAACGATACTTCTCGGTGGAAAAGTCTCTATGTGATTTATAATAGCAGAAGAAAAGCTCAGGAGTTGGTTCCCCCGGAGGGAGCCTGGGAGATTCTGCTGGATATTCATAGAAGCGATCTTTGGAGAGAGCCAAAATTGGCGGGACCTAAGATAGAGGTGGAACCGATCAGTGTTCTGGTTTTGGGACAGCCGTCAGAAGAAAAGGGAGAAAGAGAACAGACTGTATGAAATGGATTTACGGAAAACAGGATTGGAAGAGTTTTGAGAGGGGACAGGAGAACTGTTATCTGCTGACCAATGGGCTGGGAGGCTTTTCCTCGGCGACTATGATCGGGTCGGTTTCCAGAAACGACCATGCGCTGCTGATGGCCTGCGTGCACGCGCCCAATCACCGGTACAATATGGTGCATCGGCTGTCCGAACAAGTGACTCTGGAAGGAGACAGCCACATGATTTCCAGTCAGGAGTTCGCGGACGGCACGCGGGAGGACGGCTGGCGTTATCTGGAGGAATTTTCCTATGAGGATACGCCTGTGTGGAGATTCCTGGTGGAAGGCGTGCAGGTCCGAAAAGAGATTTCTGTGGAACAGGGGACGAACACTGCTGCGGTGTGCTATGAGATCACGAACCGAAGTTCCAGAATGTGTGACTTCACAGTGACGCCTTTCTTTCAGTTTACTCCGAAAGGGAGTGAGCCAAAGCCTTCTCAGGTCTTTGAGAGAGAAGAAGGCTGTGTCCGCAGCAATGGACTGAGTCTGTATTTTTGGACTGATGCAGAAGTGAAAGCAATACCGGAGATCAGTGAAGTTTACTTTTACAGCTACGATGACTGTGATGGCAGGCGCTCTACTGGACTGGCAAAGGCGAATCACCGGATTTGTAAGGCGGTAAATCCTGGGGAAAAATGCCGGCTGGAACTGGTATACAGCATGGAAACGGCGGAGAAGAAGGCAGCAAGTGTCCTGGCGGGACATAGAGCGTACCGGAAAAAATTGGAGGAGCTGGCAGACTTTTCCTCTGAGCTGGCGGCGTTTTTGGCTAAGAGTGCCAATCAATTTGTGTCAAGGCGGGAGTCTACAGACGGCGAGACGATCTTGGCAGGTTTTCCATTTTTTGAGGACTGGGGTCGAGATACCATGATCGCGCTTCCGGGAATCTGCATCAGTACCCGGCAGTATGGGACAGCCAGGGAGATTTTGAGGACCTTTGCGGCCTATGAGAAGGATGGGCTGATGCCGAACCTGTTTCCGGAAGGAGAAGAAGCACCTCTCTATAATACGGTGGACGCGGCTTTGCTGTTTATCAATTGTATATACCTGTATTATCAGGCCACAGGAGAAAAGACTTTCGTAAGAGAGATGTATCCGGTGGCGGAGAGGATTGTGAAAAGCTATCGACAGGGAACACATTTTGGAATCCATATGGATGAGGACGGCTTGATTATGGCAGGCCAGGAGCTAGACCAGGTGACCTGGATGGATGTGAGAGTCGGAGAGTTTCTCCCTACACCACGCCACGGCAAGCCGGTGGAGATCAATGCTTACTGGTACAATGCCCTTCAGATTATGGCCTGCTTTTCGGAGATTCTGGGCGAAGAAGGAGCAAAGTACGAAGCTCTGGCAAAGAAGGCCAAGGAGGCTTTCTGTGGCCAGTTCTGGATGGAAGACAGACACTGTCTCAAAGATGTGTTGTCGGGAACAGAGGCGGACTGTCAGGTTCGCTGCAATCAAATTTGGGCTGTGTCCATGCCCTTTACAATGTTGGATAGGGAAAAGGAGAGACAGGTGGTTGAAACTGTGTTTGAAAAACTGTATACTCCTTATGGACTGCGGACCTTGGAGAAATCAGACCCACAATTTCATGGAACCTACGGAGGGCCGATGCAGCAGAGGGATATGGCCTACCATCAGGGGACAGTGTGGACTTTCCCGCTGGGGGCATATTACCTTTCCTACCTGAAGGTTCATTCCAATAGTGGGGAGGCGAAGGAGACGGTGAGAGAACAGCTGGAAGTGCTGGCAAGCGCTCTGAGAGAGGGCTGTGTCGGCCAGTTACCGGAAATTTACGACGGGGAAAATCCGACTTCTTCTAAAGGATGTTTCGCACAGGCATGGAGCGTGGGAGAGTTGCTCCGTGTCTTTGAGAAAATAGAAAGAGGAAACTGAGTTTTGAAAGGAGATTGCTACTATGGAACAGGCGTTAACGCAAATCTTAAAAGAACAGTGCCAAAAGAGCATTCAGGAAGCTTCTGACCAGGAGATCTATGCGGCTTTGCTGTGTATTGTAAAGGATAAAATGAAAGGAATGAAGAGAAATGAGGGCAGTAAAAAGCTGTACTACATTTCCGCGGAGTTCCTGATTGGAAAACTGTTGTCCAATAACTTGATTAATCTGGGAGTATTTGAGGAGACCCGTCAGGTACTGAAAAAATATGGACACGATCTGACGGCAGTAGAAGAGGTGGAATTAGAACCTTCCCTTGGAAATGGGGGCCTGGGGCGTCTGGCCGCCTGCTTTTTGGATTCCATCGCCACACTGGGACTACCCGGCGACGGTGTTGGACTGAATTACCACGACGGACTATTCCGTCAGACTTTTGTGGACCACAAGCAGAAGGAAGAGCCCAACCCTTGGATTACCAAGCAGAACTGGCTGACCAAGACGGACTGTCACTTTGAGGTTCCGTTTGGGGACTTTACGCTGACTTCCACGATGTACGACATTGATGTTCCGGGATATAAGAATGGCAGCAATCGTCTGCACCTGTTTGACGTGGACACGGTGGATGAGGGAATTATCCAGGATGGAATTGATTTTGACAAGACAGACATCAAAAGAAATCTGACCTTATTCCTGTATCCAGACGACAGCGATGAGAATGGCCACCTTCTGAGAATTTATCAGCAGTACTTCATGGTCAGCAATGCGGCTCAGCTGATTTTGAAGGAGGCTGAGGAGAGAGGTTGTGATCTGTACCGTCTGCACGAACACGTGGCGATTCAGATCAACGATACCCATCCAACGATGGTGATTCCAGAGTTGATTCGCCTGCTGACTGAGAAGAAGGGCTTTAATATGGACACAGCCATTGATGTGGTGAGAAAGACCTGTGCCTATACCAACCATACGATTCTCGCGGAGGCATTGGAGAAATGGCCAGTGTCTTATCTGGAAAAAGTGGTTCCTCAGCTGATGCCGATCATCTGGGAGCTGGATGCAAGGGTGAGAAAAGATTTCCACGATGAGAGAGTCTACATTATCGACCAGTCAGACCGGGTACACATGGCACATATTGATATTCACTATGGATATGCGGTAAATGGCGTGGCCGCCCTGCACACGGAGATACTGAAACAGTCAGAGCTGAAGCCTTTTTACGATCTCTATCCGGAGAAGTTCAACAACAAGACCAACGGTATTACCTTCCGCCGTTGGCTGATGCACTGTAATCCAAAACTGGCGGAGTATTTAAAAGAACTGGTGGGAGAGACCTATCTGGAGGATGCTTCTGTTTTGGAAAAACTTTTGGATTATCAAGATGACCAGGAAGTGCTTCAGAATCTGCGGGCAATCAAGAAGGATGCCAAAAAGGAGCTGAAGAGCTATCTGCTTCAGACTCAGGGGGTCGAGATTGATGAAAACTCTGTCTTTGACATTCAGATCAAGCGTCTTCACGAGTACAAGAGGCAGCAGATGAATGCGCTGTATGCGATTTATAAATATAAAGAGATCAAGAAAGGCAAGCTGCCAAAACGCCCGCTCACGATGATTTTCGGAGCGAAAGCGGCTCCTGCCTATACCATTGCAAAGGATATCATTCACCTGATTCTCTGCCTGCAGGAATTGGTAGAGAAAGACCCACAGGTGAACAAATACCTGAAAATTGTGATGGTGGAAAATTATAACGTGACCAAGGCAGAGAAGCTGATACCGGCCTGCGATATCTCAGAGCAGATTTCTCTGGCGTCTAAGGAGGCGTCCGGTACGGGCAATATGAAATTCATGCTCAATGGAGCGGTGACACTGGGAACTGAGGATGGCGCCAATGTGGAGATTCATCAGCTGGTGGGAGATGACAATATCTACATTTTTGGTGAGAAATCAAAGAAGGTCATTGAACTGTACGATACTTCCGGTTATTGTTCTGCGGATATCTATAACAGCGATCCGATGATTGAAGAGCTGGTGGATTTCATCATCAGCAAAGAACTAATCCGCATCGGTGATCCGGTGAATTTGGGACGTTTGTACAAAGAGATTGTGAGCAAAGACTGGTTCATGACTCTGCTGGATTTAAAAGACTATATTCAGAAAAAAGAGCAGATGCTGGAGGATTACGAAGACGAAAAAGCTTGGGAACAGAAAATGCTGGTGAACATTGCGAAGGCAGGCTTTTTCTCCTCTGACCGTACGATCGCGGAGTACAACCGTGATATCTGGCATCTGTAGAAGGACAAAGGAGTTTTTAGCATGAAAGAGACAGGAATACTTATGCCGTTGTCGTCTCTTCCATCGCGTACAGGAATCGGAGAGCTGGGAGAGAAGCCCTGCCGCTGGCTGGAGCTTCTAGGAGACCATGGAGTCGGTATCTGGCAGCTTCTTCCCATGAACCCGGTGGGCTACGGAAATTCCCCGTATCAGCCCTACTCATCCTGTGCGGGAGATGAGATCTACATCAGTTTGGACAGTCTGTATGAGGAGGGATTGTTGGAAGAGCTGCCTCCTTCTTTTAGGGAAAAGGAACAGAAGGTGGACTATGAGGCAGTGCGGGCATTTAAAGAGCCTTATCTGCGGGATGCCTATGGGAAGTTTCAGAAGACGGAAGATTACGAGAGCTTTGCTGGACAGGATTGGGTGAAGATGTATGGTGTGTTCCGTGCACTGAAAATGGCAAACGGGGGCATCTGCTGGAATGAGTGGCCAAAGGAAGACAGAGAGTGGCCTGAGAAAAGAGGCGAGCTGTCAAAGGCTGTGGAAGAAGAGGCACAGTATCAGATATTTTTACAGTATCTCTTTTATACGCAGTGGATGCGGATTAAGAAGCTTGCTTCGGATAAAAATATCCAGATCATGGGAGACGTACCCTTTTACGTGGGAATCGACTCTGTGGATGTCTGGAGTCGAAAAGAGAATTTTCTTTTGGATGAGGATGGCAGGCCGATTTTCATCGCGGGTGTTCCACCGGACTATTTCAGTGCGACCGGGCAGAGGTGGGGGAATCCTATCTATGACTGGGAACGGTTGAAGGCGAACGGTTATCAGTTCTGGGTGGACCGAATTGGCTACAACAGCAAGATGTTTGATATTCTGCGAATTGACCATTTTCGGGCTTTTGACACTTACTGGAAGATTCCGGCTTCCTGTCCGACTGCCATGGAAGGCGAGTGGGTGGAGGCGCCGGGTTATGAGGTGATCGACACGCTGAGGGAGAAGATTCCAGGCGTGAATCTGGCAGCAGAGGATTTGGGTGAACTGCGTCCCGAGGTCCTGAAACTTAGAGATTACTATCACCTGAAGGGGATGAAAATTCTGGTGTTTGCCATCAATTCCGATGGAAAATATGCCTATGACGGGCTGCCGGACAAGGAGAATATGATTGTTTACACAGGGACCCATGACAACGATACGCTGATGGAGTGGTATCTGAGTCTGAGTACGGCCAGAAGGAGAAAAATCCGCGGCTTCTTAAAACGCCAGGGATATAAAGACGGTTCCGTCAAAGATCGTCTGTTGGCTTATACTATGGGAAGTAAAGCACAGTACGCGATTGTTCCTATGGGGGATATTTTAGGCCTTGGTTCACAGGGGCATCTGAACACACCAGGGACGGTGGGCTCACCCAACTGGGAGTGGCGAATGCCGGATTTTGAGAGGGCTTCACGGGAACTTGTGAAATACAAAAATACGATTTTCTGCCGAAAGTAGGAGAGAGACAGCATGGAATTTACAGGAGTATATCATAAAACTTCAGAACAGTTCAGTTATGCTCAAAATGAAGAAGAACTGGTGGTAAATCTGAAAACGGGTTATGACGTAAGACGGGTCTTCATACATTATGGAGACCCGTTTGAAGCAGGTATCCTGGGAGGCAAGGAAAAGTGGGTCGGAAAGAGGGAGGAGATTGCCTATAAGAAGAGACTGCCCCACCAGATCTGGTGGACGACGACTCTGAGGCCCGCTTACAAGCGCTGCAAGTATTACTTTGAGCTGCACACGGATACGGAAGTCTGGTACTATTTTGAGGATGGCTTTCTCACAGGAGAACAGCTGGGACTGGAAGGGCGGATGCTTCAGTGCTTCACGGTGCCGTGGATGAATCCGGCGGATGTAAACCGGACGCCGGACTGGGTGAATGAGACGGTTTGGTATCAGATTTTCCCAGACCGTTTCTGCAATGGGAAGCCTGAAGATCAGCAAGAGGGTCTGACTCCCTGGAGGCTGGGGCCTGTCACCAATGAGGAGAGGTTCGGAGGAAATCTGGAAGGGATACGCCAGAGGCTCGGCTATCTGCAGGATTTAGGCATCACAGGAATCTACCTGAATCCGATTATGGAGGCGGAGTCCAACCATAAGTACGACACCAAGGACTACACAAAAATTGACCCTGCCTTTGGAGATGAGAGGACCATGAGGCTTCTCGTGAGCGAAGCCCACGAGAGGGGAATCAAAATCATGGTGGACGCCGTGTTTAATCACTGTGGAAGGAAATTCGGTCCTTGGTTGGATGTACAGAAAAAAGGCCGGGAATCAGAGTATGCAGACTGGTTCATGGTACAGAACTGGGAGGAGCTGAAAAAGAGAGCGGATACCAGAGACGGCAGATTCTATTCCTTTGCGTTTGCGGACGGAATGCCGAAGCTGAATACCAACAGTGAACAGGTGATTCGGTATTTCTGCAAGGTCTGCGAGGATTGGGTGCGCAGCTATGAGATCGACGGAATCCGTTTTGATGTGGGAAACGAGGTCTCCCACCGATTTTTGAAAAGGCTGAGGGAGCATTTAAAGAGCCTGAAGCCGGATATTTATCTGTTGGGTGAAATCTGGCATGATGCCAGCCAATGGCTTCAGGGAGATGAGTATGACTCGGTGATGAATTATCCGCTGATGAGTGGAATCCATGACTTTTTCCTGGATAAATCTCTGGGAAAGGAAGCGTTTGAGTATATGGTGAACCGGTGTTATACCATGTATATGCAGCAGAACAACAATGTGATGTTCAACCTGCTGGATTCCCATGATACGGAGCGGCTGATGAACCGTTTTAAAGATTTGGATATCTTTTATCAGCAGTTGGCGGTCTTATTTACGATGCCGGGTAGTCCCTGTATCTATTATGGCACGGAGATTGCTCTAGAAGGGGGACATGACCCCGACTGTAGACGCTGTATGCCGTGGGAAGAGTTGAAGAATGAGGAGAATCAAAAAAGAATTGAGCTCATGAAGGAACTGATACGCATGAGAAAGACGCATCAATCCTGCCGGAGCCTGTATTTTCATTTTCCCAATGAGTATGAGAACAGGAGGTGCGTGGAGTATGTAAAGCTGGATGAGGCAGGCAGAAAGTTGGAAGTGATTTTGAACTGTTCTGAGGAGAAAATCGAAATCCATGGAACGGGAGAAGTTCTGTTCTCGAGAAATTATCAGGAGGGCAGGCTGGGGCCAAAGGGAACTCTGGTCCGTAGCTTGGGAATCTGAACAACGAGGAGGAAGAATGAGATGACAGAGAAAAAACAGCCATGGTGGAAGACAGCGGTGGTCTATCAGATCTATCCTAAGAGCTTTCAGGACAGCAATGGGGATGGAATCGGCGATATTCAGGGAATCATAAGCAGGCTGGATTATTTAAGAGAACTGGGAGTGGACGCGCTTTGGATTTCTCCAATGTATTGTTCTCCTCAGGATGACAATGGCTACGATATCTCGGATTACCGGAATATCGACCCCATGTTTGGGACAATGGAAGATATGGAGGAACTGATTCGAGAGTCCCAAAAAAGAGACATCCGTATTGTCATGGATTTGGTGCTGAATCACACTTCTGACGAACACATCTGGTTTCAGGAGGCCAAAAAGAGCAAAGACAATCCTTATCATGATTATTATGTCTGGAGAGATGGCAAAGAAGGGGAACTGCCAAACGATATGAGGGCAGTTTTTGGAGGACCAGCCTGGGAATGGGTACCGCAGCTAGGGCAGTACTATTTTCATCAATTTTCCGTAAAACAGCCAGATCTCAACTGGGAAAATCCCAAGGTACGCCGGGAGATCTATGATATGATTCTCTGGTGGATGGAGAAAGGGATCGGTGGGTTCCGACTGGATGTGATTGATCAGATCGCGAAGGAGCCGGATAAAAAGATCACGAACAATGGTCCGAGACTGCACGATTTCCTGCGTGAGCTGAGCAAGGAAACCTTCCAAAAGGGAGAGCTTTTGACGGTGGGCGAGGCCTGGGGAGCGAACACCCAGAATGCAAAACTCTACAGCAACCCGGATGGCAGTGAGTTTTCCATGGTATTTCAGTTTGAACATATGGTGATGGACCAGCAGGAAGGAAAAGACAAATGGGATTTAGCTCCGTTGCCTTTTGTGAAACTGAAAAAGAATTTGGCGAAATGGCAGACACAGCTCTATGGCTGCGGCTGGAATAGTCTGTTCTGGGACAACCATGACCTGCCTAGAATCGTGTCCCGCTGGGGAGATGATGGAGAATGCAGGGAGATGTCCGCGAAGATGTTGGCCACGGTACTGCATGGTATGCAAGGAACTCCTTATATTTATCAGGGGGAAGAGCTGGGAATGACTAATGTGCGTTTTGAGGATATCAGTCAATATCGGGATATTGAGATTTTCAATATGTACAAAGAACGTATGCAGCAGGGATATTCTAAGAGTGAGATCTGGGAGTCCATCTATGCGAAAGGACGGGACAATGCCCGCACGCCTATGCAGTGGAATGGCAGTACTCATGGGGGATTTACCGAGGGGACGCCATGGATTGGAGTCAACCCCAATTACAGACAGATCAACGCAAAGGCAGAGAGGGAGAATCCTAATTCCGTGTACCACTATTACCGCAGGCTGATTCAGCTGAGAAAGGAATATCCAGTCTTTGTGGAAGGAAAATTTGAACTGCTTCTAGAGGAAGACGAGCAGATTTTCGCCTATACGCGGACGAATGAGAGCTGTGAGATGCTGGTGTGCGCAAATTTCAGCGGTCAAAACGTCAACTGTGAGCTGTTGTCAGAGTGGCGGCAGGCCAAGCAGTTGATACACAATGTGCAGGGCAAGCTGGGAGAAGAGCTGAAGCCCTACGAGGCAGTGATCTGTATCCGGGAAAAATAGGAAGAGCTTAGCGATATTGAAGATACTCTAAAAAACGTTTCACCGCAGGTGAGGCGTTTTTTTTACTTCGCAGGGCAATTCCTATTTTTCGGTACGCAGGCACATCTAATTCCTTTGCGGCGATTCGGTATGGGACACGCCTCAAAATTAATTCGGGTAAAATACTGATGCCGAGACCACTTTCCACCATAGACATGATCGCATAGTCGTCCCAGGTTGTAAAATGTACGTTGGGTGTCAGACCGCAGCGCTCAAATATTTCGGATATCTCCGCTTTTTCACCTTTCTCCAAGAGCATGAAGGGCTCGCTACAGAGAGCTGTGACGGGGATTTTTTCAAGGCTTTGCAAAGCATGATTTTCTGGCAGGATGGCGAGCAGTCGGTCCTGTTCCAGAAAAATGGTTTCAAAGTCAGAGCAGGTAGGCAAACGTAAAAATCCACAGTCTACACGTCCGTCGGATATCCATTGTTCAATCTCTGTATAGTCCCCAAGCAGTAATTCATAGTCAATGTTGGGATATGCTCTTTGAAATTCCCGGATGATGTTTGGAAGCCAGTGCGTCGCCACGCTAGAAAATGTGCCGATACGGATAAGTCCTGACTGCAAGCCGTTTAATTCGTCTACTTCCATTTGGAGTTTTTCATACTCGGCACAAATTTTTTGGATATAAGGTAACAGCTTTGTTCCATCACTTGTCAATTTTATGCCAGATTTTCTTCTTTCTAGCAAGACAACCTTCCAGTCTGTCTCCAAATCATGAATCATGCGGCTGATGCCGGATTGAGAATAGTTTAATATTTCAGCGGCTTTTGTGAAGCTACCATATTCGACGGCCTTGACAAAAGCCATGTATTTTTGAATGTTCATATCTATGTTGTCACCTGGTATTTACTATCTGATTTTCTCATGTTATATATGAAAAACATTTGATTTTGTTATGGTTAAAGACATGGTAAACTGAAGATATAAAAAAGTCAAGTAGGAGTGTATGATATGGGACTTTATCAGAATAGGATAGTTGTAAAAGTAGGAACCTCTACGCTTACCAATGAAAGGGGAAAAAGTGATCTGCGTTCCTTTGACCGTCTTGCGTGTGTTCTGTCAGATATTCAGAATATGGGGGGTGAGGTGATTTTGGTGTCTTCCGGCGCGATTGCTATTGGAACAAATAAGCTGAAGATGGGGGAACGTCCTGCCACTATGAGAAAAAAACAGGCGGCGGCTGCCGTGGGACAGTGCGAGATGATGTTTCTCTATGACAAATTTTTTAGTGATTATGATAAGACCATTGCTCAAATTCTGCTCAATGCAGAGGATGTGGAGCAGGAAGAGAAAAAGGAAAACTTGACCAATACCTTTGATACTTTATTGGAAATGGGAGTCATTCCCGTTGTGAATGAAAACGATTCTGTAAGTTACACAGAGATAGAGTCAGAAGACAGGTTGTTTGGAGATAACGATATGCTTTCAGCGGTAGCGGCAGTTTTGTGCAGGGCAAAGCGCCTAATCATTCTGTCGGATATCAATGGTCTGTATGATGCAGACCCACGGTTTTGCCCTCATGCGAGTCTGATAAATAGAATAGAAAAAATAGACGAGACAGTATATACCCTTGCAGGGGGCGCAGGTTCAAAGCGTGGAACAGGTGGTATGAAAACAAAACTGCGGGCGGCTGAGATGGCCATAGCACAAGGGATAGACACTATTATCACCAACGGTAAAGCGCCGGAAGCGCTGTATGAAATTGTAAAAGGAAATAGTGTAGGGACTTTGTTTGCAGGAAAAACGGTTTAAGACGGGAGAGATTCAGATTGACCGGGGCTGTGCTGCTGCGTCGGTGCGCAGTGCAGCACAGATAGAAAACATGATTTAGTAGGGAAGAGTTACCTCTTGTATCAGATTTGTGTGGAAGAGCTGATGGATTTTCTCACGGTCCTTTGTCTGTCCCAGGCACCACATCAGTTTTGTGACAATTGCTTCCTGGGTCATATCATGGACAGGAATTCCACCACTCTCTAGAACTCTCAGTCCCGTCTCTTAGATGCCGAGATTGCTACCCTCATAACTGCACTGGCTGCCGACCAGGATAGGAATGCCCGCTTTGCTGGCTTTGCTGATTTCCTCGGTGATGTCATTTTTGACAAAGGGAACGCCTCCCAGTCCAAAACCCTCGATATAGATTCCTTCATAGCCTTTTTCCTGGAGAAAGGAAAAGAGATCTGGGCGCATTCCGGGAAAGAGCTTTAGGACTGCGATCTTGTCTGAGTAGGCGGTCTGAAGCTGAAATTCTCCGGTAGGCTTAGATAAGCGTGTAGGATAAAGTTGCATTCCCAGAGCATTGACTTCGCCTACGTAGGGATAGTTGATGCTCTCAAAGGCGTTAAAGCTGACCGTGCGCACTTTGGAGGTACGGCAGCCTAGCATCAGCTTGTGGTCGAAAGCGACATACACCCCGCCAAGTCCACTGGCAGCCATCTGTACGGCGCAGCGGCAGTTGTTAACCGCATCAGACATGGGAACTCCGATGGGGAGCTGGCTGCCGGTGAGCACAACTGGGATGGGAAGATTTTGCAGCATAAAAGAAAGCATTGAGGCGGTGTAGGCCATGGTATCTGTGCCATGGATGATGACGACGCCGTCACAGGAATAGATAATTTGGCTAATTTTGTCTGCCAGCTGGACCCAGTCTTCCGGAGTGATGTTGGAGCTGTCCAAAGCACAGTAATCTTCTGTGGACAACTCCAAATCTTCCTCGAACTCTCCTAAAAAGTTTCGAATTTGTGTTCCAGTGAGCTTAGGGGATAGCCCATTCTCCCCTCGCTGGGAAGAGAAGGTACCGCCGGTGTTTATCATAACAATTCTTTTCATAGAAATCCTTTCTGAGACTGAAATTTCTTTTTTATTCCATAGTAGTTTATCCAATTTTCGGGAAAAAAGCAATCAGCATTCGCTTATGGATGGGGATTTTTTGGAGAACCTGTAACTTCTCTTTGGATTTGTATAGTTTTGCGTTAAAAATAAGAAGCAAGGTGAAAAGAGGTGGAAGAAAGTATTGGATTTTCAACTCTTTAGCTTTGAACTATATAAAGGACTATGAGGGATTGATGAAGAACGTTCACGGGTGGCTGACGAAGAGAGGATTCTCTATTTTCCGGTCGATAGGTACTATTACGAAAGGGAGAGGGAAGCAGGTTTTCTCGGGGAGAGAGTGATAAAATATCATCGGACGTTGACTGCACATCTGAAAGTTCTGCTGAAAGATAGCCTTGAAATTGAAGACTTTGTGGAGCTAGCCGCAGCCTCCGGAAAATGTGAGAGACCTTCCGGGAATGGAAGATGAGATGAGAAGGCCGATGATGTTGATTGTGTCAGCGCAAAATAGAGCTTGAATAGACTGTCGATAAAAAACGATATGAAATTTCTCTTTTTTTTCTCTGCTAATTGTGATACAGTTAAATCGACCATTCTGAGTATGTGGGGTGAGTCATTTTTGTTGTACTTGCGCAGGGTGGTATCAGAGATAGGAAGGACTGGATTATGAGAGTAAGTGTGAGAAAAATTAGCGAAGCGACAGGTTTTTCTCCTGCGACAGTTTCAAATGCGTTAAATCGCAAAAAAGGTGTGAATAAGGAGACCGCAGAAAAAATTTTGAGAGCAGCTTCCGAAATGGGATATCGCATGGATGAGAAAATTCGGAAGATTCGTTTTGTAATATTTAGAAAGAATGGGTTGATTATTGATGACAGTCCTTTTCATCCGGCAGTGATTGAAGGGGTGGAACGGCAGGCAAAAGCTATGGGACTTGAAACAGTATTTAACCATGTGGATGTTCATGACTTGGAATACGGCAGCCAGATACAGGAAATTCTCTCGGACACAGAGAGTGCGGTCGTACTCTTGGGCACAGAGATGCTGGAGGAAGATTTTAAAGAGTTTCAGTCGGCGGAAAATCGCATTGTTCTTCTGGATGGATGGAGCGATCAGTATTTTTTTGATAGTGTTCTGATCAGCAATACAGACTCCGCAGCGAAGGCAGTGGAATATCTGATTCAAAAGGGGCATTCTAAGATCGGTTATCTCAGAGGGGATTTTCGAATTCAGGCATTCCGTTATCGGGAAATCGGATATAAGAGAATGATGGAGCGGTATGGTCTGAAGATCAATGAAGAGTATATAGCCACAGTGGGGACGAAAATTGAGACTGCTTACGAGGAGATGAAAAAATATTTGCGGCAGGTGAAAGAGCTACCCACAGCATTTTTTGCCGATAACGATACGATAGCGATCGGAGCTATGAGAGCCATCAAAGAGCAGGGATACGACATTCCTGGAGATATTTCAATTATTGGATTTGACAATATTTCATATGGGGCGATCTCAGAGCCTCCGCTGACGACCATCAATGTACACAAACATGAGATGGGAGAGATGGCAGTACGGGAGTTAGTGCGCGTTGCAGAAGGTGGCAGCAGGATTAAAATGAAAATCCAGGTATGTACAGACTTTGTCGAGAGAGACAGCGTCAAGGAACTAAGCCCCTCAAGCATGAGGGGAAGGGAGGAGCTGAGGTAGGCTTGCCCATTTTGCTGAGTTTCAAATCATTTAAATATCATTCTATTTCATGAAAGAATCTGCCCTCAGGGGCAGGGACCTCCATGCCTCGGCGTGGTATTTCATAAGGGTCCTTGCCTGCTGAGGGCAGATTTGTTTTTTAGTGTAATAGGAAAGACCTTGTCACGCTAATGCGTGAAAGTTCCTTCCTATTACCAAAACGCTCCGCTAAGGATGCGCACGCCGCAATAAGGTAATGCACCGCAAAGAGGTGTTGCGGCAACGCACAAAGTGGGACACATCCCTCAAAGATTGGGGAGATGGGATATATACAAACAATAAACGCGATTGTTAAAAATTTATAAAATGATTATATAAATGTTTATATAAAAATTTTGAATCATGTTTTGACGGAATTTGTCGAGAACACAGAGAGAAAATAGGAAATATACACAAAAATATAGTGTTGATTTCGTGATAATTGAATGAAATATGAAATTTACATAAAAATTTATAAAAAAATACTTGAAATATTTATATAAATGTTTATAATGCAGATATAAAGAGTTGAGGCGGTGATGAAGTGAAAGTTAGTATTAGACAGATTAGTCAAGCAACAGGGTTTTCTCCGGCTACTGTCTCAAACGCTCTGAATCGAAAGAGAGGTGTCAATCAGACGACTTCTGAAAAAATCATAAGAGCAGCGGAAAAGCTGGGATATCAACAGGATAAAGAAGTCACAAAAATAAAATTTGTCACCTATCGGAAAAATGGATTGATTATTGACAACAGTCAAATTTTCCCGGCGATGATTGAAGGAGTGGAAAGGCAGGCCAAGGCTCTTGGGTATGAGACAATATTCAGTCATTTGAATCGCGAGGCTTCTAATTTTGAATATTGTCTTCAGGAGGTTTTAACGGACAGCAGTTGTGTGCTCATTCTATTGGGGACGGAGATGCTGCATGAGGATTATCTTCCATTTCACAAATTCAAAGGCCATATGATTATTCTGGACGGCTGGGACGAAGATATGAGTTTCGACGGTATTCTGATTAACAATACAGATGCCGCCTGCAATGCGGTGGAATATCTGATCAAAAAAGGGCATAGGGAGATTGGCTATCTGAGAGGGGATTACCGGATTAAAGGCTTTCAATATCGGGAATACGGTTATCACCGGGCTTTGCAAAGACACGGTCTCTCTAGTCCGCCCGATGGAATCGTTACGGTGGGTACACAGCTTGAAAGTTCTTACGAGGGGATGAGACGTTATCTGGAGAAGAATCCGAAACTACCGACCGCGTTTTTTGCCGACAATGATGTGATTGCCCTGGGAGCGATGAAGGCGATGCAGGAAAAGGGCATTGAGATACCAGCGCAGGTTTCTATCGTCGGTTTCGATGATATTAATTTTGGGACGGTGTCGGTTCCGGCACTCACTACCATCCATGTATTTAAACAGGAGATGGGGGAGGTGGCTGTGCGCAGGGTTTTAGATCACGTTCGATACTCTGACAGCAAGATTAAAATGAAAATTCAGGTATATACAGAGTTTACAGAGAGGGATAGTGTGAGAGAACTTCTGTGAGCTATGACAAAGTAGAATGGAGGTTACAAAATGGCAGCAATTAAATTGGGATACGCGCCGACCAGAAGAAGCATCTTCAGTGCACCGGACGCGATCAAGTACAGAGGACTCACGGCAGACCGTTTAAGGGAACTGGGGATTGACTTTGTGGACATTGATGACATCAATGAGGAAGGTCTTTTGTACGATGACAATGATGTGAAGAAAATTGTGGCGAAATTCAGAAAAGAAGGAGTAGACGGAATCATTTTTCCGCACTGCAACTTTGGTACGGAGTATGTCTGTGCGAGGTTGGCAAAGGAGATGAATCTTCCAGTGATGCTGTGGGGGCCTCTCGATGAGAGACCGGAACCGAGCGGAGTACGCCTTAGGGATACACAGTGTGGATTGTTTGCAACTGGAAAGGTATTCCGCAGATTTCGTATTCCCTTTACCTATGTGACCAACTGCAGACTCAATGACCCCGTGTTCGAGAGAGGCATGAGAGATTTCATGGCAGTCTGTAACGTGGTGAAGACCTTCCGCCATATTCGGATTCTTCAGATTTCTACAAGACCTTTTGATTTCTGGTCTACGATGTGCAACGAAGGAGAGCTGTTGGAAAAATTCAATATTCAGCTTTCTCCGATTCCGATGACGGAACTGACAGAAGAAGTAAAGGCGGCCAAGGCTGAGGGAACGAAAGTAAAAGAACTGCTTACATACATCCATGAAAATATGGAAGTGAAGATCAAAGAAAATGAAGTGGAAAATGTAGCAGCCCTGGCGGTGGCGATGGAATCCTTAATAGACAAATACGGTTGTAATGCAGGTGCCATTCAGTGTTGGAACGCTCTGCAGACAGAGTTGGGAATTATGCCTTGCGCGGCCAACGCGATTCTGAATGAAAAAGGAATCCCGGTGGTGTGTGAGACGGACATCCATGGAGCAGTTACCGCTCTTATGGTAGAGGCGGCAGGTATGGGAGAGAAGAGAAGCTTCTTCGCAGACTGGACCATCCGCCATCCCGACATCGAAAATGGAGAGCTGCTCCAGCACTGCGGCCCATGGCCGATCTCAGTGGCAAAAGAAAGACCGCAGCTTACCTATCCGTTGGCATTTGACCATCCGGGCAGCCTGACGGCAGAGGCAAAGCACGGAGATGTCACCTTGTGCAGATTCGACGGAGATAACGGAGAGTACTCTCTGCTTCTGGGAAATGCAAAGGGTGTGGATGGGCCTAAGGGAATGGGAACCTACCTGTGGGTGGAAGTGGACAATATCAAACGGCTGGAAGCGAAGATCGTGGAAGGGCCTTATATCCATCACTGTGTGGGAATTCACCAGAATGTGGTCCCTGTACTGTATGAAGCTTGTAAATATATCGGAATAAAACCGGATCTCTATGACCCGATTGAAGAAGATGTAAAAGCATATTTAAGAGGAGAATGATTATGGAGAATCTAAAAGCATTGGCCTATGAACTCAGAGAAACTGTTATGGATGAGATTATGGCCGGGAAAGCTGGACACATCGGCGGTGACATGAGTGTGATGGAAATTCTGACAGAGCTGTATTTCAGACAGATGAACATCAGCCCAGAAAATGCGGATGACCCAAACCGTGATAAATTTGTCATGAGTAAGGGACATTCTGTGGAAGCTTATTACGCGGTTCTGGCGAAGAAAGGCTTCTTTGACAGGGAGGAGCTGGTGAGCACCTTCAGCAAATTTGGCTCAAAGTTTATCGGACATCCGAACAACAAGATTCCAGGAATAGAGATGAACTCCGGTTCCCTTGGACACGGTCTTCCAGTCTGTGTGGGAATGGCCCTGGCGGGAAAAATGAATGGACAGAGCTACCGTGTATACACAGTGATGGGAGACGGTGAACTGGCAGAGGGTTCCGTCTGGGAAGGTACGATGGCTGCTAGCCACTATAAGCTGGACAATCTGTGTGCAGTGGTGGACAGAAATCGCCTTCAAATTTCAGGAAATACGGAGGATGTCATGGCCCATGACGATCTGCATGAGAGATTCTCATCCTTTGGCTGGCATGTGATTGACGTAAAAGACGGAAACGACATCGACCAGCTCCACGAGGCTTTTGAGGAAGCAAAGACCGTGAAGGGAAAACCTACGGTATTGATTGCCAACACTGTAAAAGGAAAGGGTTCCTCTGTGATGGAGAACAAGGCAAATTGGCATCATAAAGTTCCAAGTGAAGAAGAGCTTGCTCAGATCAGAAAAGATCTGGCAGATAGAAAGGAGGCAGCCCTTCATGTCTAAGATTGCAAATAAACAAAAGATTTGTGAAGTGTTGATGGAGGCGGCAAAGACGGACAAAGATATCGTGGCTCTTTGTAGTGATTCTAGAGGAAGTGCGTCGTTTACCCCATTTGCAGAGCAGTATCCTGAGCAGTTCGTGGAGACAGGAATTGCGGAGCAGAACCTGGTGAGCATCTCCGCGGGATTGGCGAAATGCGGCAAAAAACCGTATGCGGTGTCTCCGGCTTGCTTTTTATCCACGAGAAGCTATGAACAGTGCAAAATTGACGCTGCCTACTCCAACACCAACGTGAAACTGATTGGAATCAGCGGTGGAATCAGCTATGGGGCGCTGGGAATGAGCCATCACTCTGCACAGGATATCGCGGCGATGGCGGCGATTCCGAATATGAGAGTTTACCTTCCCAGCGACCATCTTCAGACAGAGTGTCTGATGAAAGCTCTGCTGAAGGATGAGAAGCCAGCTTATATCCGGGTGGGGCGTAATGCGGTAGACCCGGTATACGAGGAGGGAAAGGTTCCCTTTGAGATGGACAAGGCTACAGTAGTGACAGAAGGAAAGGACGCAGTGATTGTCGCCTGTGGAGAGATGGTAAAACCGGCAGCGGATGCTGCTAAGCTGTTGGAGGCAGAGGGAATCCGTGTCACCGTTTTGGATATGTACTGTGTGAAGCCTTTGGACAAAGATGCAATCGTGAAAGCAGCCAAGAATGCGAAATTGGTGGTGACGGCAGAAGAGCACTCACCGTTTGGCGGCCTGGGTTCCATGGTGAGCCAGGTGGTAGGAAGGGAATGCCCGAAAAAAATGGTGAATTTGTCTTTGCCGGATGCTCCGGTGATCACAGGGACCTCCAAAGAAGTCTTTGACTATTATGGATTGAATGCACAGGGAATCGCGAAGACCGTAAAAGAGAACATGTAAAAGCGCAGAGGAAAAGGCTGTTACATAATTAGGAGGATATTGGCAGGGGACACCTGTTGATATAGGGATTTAATACTTTCAAAATGTAAGGAGGAAGAAAAGTATGAAAGTCAAAAAATTATTAGCCGGACTTTTGACAGCAGCTATGATCGGCACTATGATGATGGGATGCTCTTCATCTGAGGAGGCAAGTACAGAGGGTGATGCGTCTGCTGAGACCACGCAGGCAGCAGAAGAAACAACAGAAGAAACAGCAGAGGAAGCAGAAGTACTGCCGGGAGGTGGTTCCAACATTATCTATGTCATCACACCTTCTGTATCCAACCCGGCGTTTAAGACCGAGGCTGACACAGCGACAGCAAAGGCAGAGGAGCTGGGCTATGAAGTAAAAGCCGCTTCCCATGATGACGACCCGACGAAACAGACAGAGCTGTTTGACAATGCGATCGCTGATAAGGCAGCAGCAATTATTTGTGACAACGCAGGTGCAGATGCGACGGTAGAAGCTGTACGAAAAGCAAGAGAAGCGGGAATTCCGACTTTCTTAATCGACCGTGAGATCAACGAAGAAGGCGTGGCAATTTCCCAGATCGTAGCAAACAACTATCAAGGCGCAAAAGCCATTGCCGAGAAATGGGTAGAGGCAATGGGTGAAAAAGGAAAATACGCGGAACTGTTGGGGAAAGAGTCTGACACCAACGCTGGCGTTCGTTCTTCTGCATTCCATGAAGTGATTGACCAGTATCCGGACCTGGAAATGGTAGCTCAGCAGACTGCAAACTGGGAAAAGACAGAGGCATATGAGAAGATGGAAGCAATCATCCAGGCAAATCCAGATCTTGACGGTGTCATCTGTGGTAACGATACTATGTTAGAGGGTGTATGTGCGGCTTTGGCAGCTCATGACATGACCCTTCCGGTTATCGGTGTGGATGGCTCTGACGAAGCGGCAGCTCTGATTAAATCTGGACAGGCTACCGGTACCGCTCTTCAGCAGTTCGCACTGATTGCGGAGATGGCAGTAGAGCAGGCAGATCAGTACCTGAAAGAAGGAACCACAGGACAGGAAGAAAAACAGCTTGTGGACTGTATCGCAATTACAGCAGACAACGTAGATAATCTGCAGACATTCGTTTATACCGAAAAATAAACAGAGAATTTTGTACATTGACCGGGAAGCGTCGCTGACGCTTCCCAATCTATAAGATACTCTTTATTGAGCTAAGTATTAAATCAAAACCGAAAGAAATGTCTCCTAATTTCTAAGAGATATACAAATATATTGACTGGAGGAAACCTCTATGAAGAAGCAAATCGTAGCACTGGGCCTGGCAGTGGCACTCGCCGCTTCAGCGACGTTTACCGGGTGCGGGATCGTGAAAGTAGTAAAAATCGGAGAAGAAGGAAAATATACCGGAGAAGTGGAATTTAATGCCGGAGACGACGTGGCGGCGATCTGGGAGTCGTCTGCGCTGCCGGAGTTGAATGAAAAAGCCATGGATTTGAAAGAATTCCTGACACAGTCCAACGGGGATTTCACTGCCTTGGCCGAGGAACATGGCAAGTATTCCATGGGAACTTCCGGAGAGCTGAGCTATGTAGTGAAGGGAACCGGAACCGTCGAGGAAGTCAACACAGAATCCCAGGCCGGATATATGAAGATAAAACTGGATGACTATAACGGAACCGAGGAAGTAAAGATTCAAATCGGGCCGGTGTACAGAGGCTCTTCCATTCGTGATTCTTTAAGCTTCCTGAAGTTCGGAGATTACACAAACCAGGAAGACTGGGCGGCTGTTTCTCAGAGCATCAACCAGGTTGTCGCCGAGACCGTAGTGGAGCCGGCGGATCCAAGCTCTCTGGAAGGCAAAAGCGTATCCTTTGTGGGAGCCTTCACGGTATCCACCGGAAGTACAGAAGTATTGATTACCCCAGTTGTTCTGGAAGCAAACTAAAGTAGGGATGCAGCGAAAAAGGAGAGAAGAACTATGGGTGAGATGTATAAATGCAGAGACGATGTATTTCTCCATGCAGAAAAGATAAGTAAGATCTATCCCGGTACCAAAGCATTAGATCAGGTATCTTTTGATCTTTTAAAGGGAAAGGTAAACGTGCTGATCGGTGAGAACGGTGCCGGAAAATCCACACTGATGAAAATGATAGCTGGAATCGAGCAGCCCAATGAAGGCAAGATGTACATCGGAGACCAGGAGGTCTACTTCAAGAATACGACAGAGGCCAGGAAGCATGGGATTGGTATTATACACCAGGAGCTGAGCTTGTTTCCAAATCTGAATGTATATCAGAATATTTACATGAACAAAGAAAAGACCAAGGGAAAGATGGTCTTGGACGATAAAAAACACATGGAAGGTGCCAAGAAAGTACTGGAGAGACTAGAGCACCCGTTGGACCTTCACACGAAGGTGGGAGAGTTGCGTGTTGGCCAGCAGCAGATGATCGAGATTGCCAGAAATCTGGTGGAGGATGATCTGAAGGTGCTGATTATGGATGAACCGACATCCTCTCTAAGCCAGCAGGAGGTGCAGGTGCTCTTTAAGATTATGAGAGAGTTGACCGCGTCAGGGATCTCCATTGTCTACATCTCCCACAGACTGGAAGAAATCATGGAGATCGGAGACCATGTGACGATCTTGAGAGATGGAAAATATGTGGCGGATGCCGATGTAAAAGATATCGACGTGCCGTGGATTGTACATCAGATGACCGGCGGAGAAAAATCTTATCCCAAGAGGGACCGGGAGGTCGACTGGAGCAAGGTGGAAAACGTGCTGGAAGTGAAGAATCTCTGTCTTCCCAAAGCAGGTGGCGGCTATTTGGTAGATCATTTGAATTTCGAGCTGAAAAAAGGCGAGGTGCTTGGAATTTATGGATTGATGGGGGCAGGCAGAAGTGAGGTTTTTGAGTGTATCATGGGGCTTCACCCGGAGCACACCGGTGATATTTATCTGGAAGGGAAAAAGCTGAAGATTAAATCCGTTTCCCAGCAGATCGACAATGGCTTCGCGCTGATTCCCGAGGACAGACAGGCACAGGGGCTGGTTCAGACTCTGGATATTGAGAAGAACTGTTCTCTTTCGGCAATGAAACGGTATAAAAAAGGAATTTTCCTCGACCACAAGAAGGAAGGCCAGAAGGTGGACGAGCAGATTTCTGACATACATATCAAGGTTGCGGACAAAAAGCTTCCGATTTTATCCTTGTCAGGCGGTAATCAGCAGAAGGTGGTTATCGGAAAAGGTCTCTTGACAGAGCCTAAGATTCTTCTGATGGACGAACCCAGCCGTGGAATTGATATCGGCGCGAAGACGGAGGTATTCGATATCATCAATCAATACGCAGAAAAAGGACTGTCAATTATCGTCATTTCTTCTGAGCTGCAGGAGATTGTGGCGATAGCGGACAGGGTCATCGTATTGTCAAACGGTCTGAAGACCGGAGAATTCTATGGCAGTGAGATCCAGCAGGATACACTGGTACTGGCATCCTACAAGGGCCATCACCAAAAAGAGGAAAGGGAGAATTAATCATGGCAGCGAAAACAAAATCAGGGAATAATCAACTGGCGATGACCCTCTTAAAGGGCAGAACCTTCATCGTGTTAATTGTATTATTGATCTTTTTCAGTGTGGCAGCAGATAACTTCTTGACTGCAAACGCACTTTTGACTGTTGCGAAGCACGTGGCACTGTACGGTATTCTCGCAATTGGTATGACCTATGTCATCATCACCGGCGGCATCGACCTGTCTGTAGGTTCTGTCGTTGGTCTGGCCGGCATGATCGCGGGTGGTCTGATTCAGCAGGGGCTGACCTTGAAAATGTTCGGCGTGACACTGTATTTCAGTGTTCCTATGGTTGTTATCATTACAGCAATCATCGGAGCACTTCTGGGAGCGATCAACGGTATTGTCATCACGAAATTTAAAGTTGCTCCGTTTATCGCGACTCTGGGTACGATGTATATCTGGAGAGGTTTTGCAAACTTGAGATCGGACGGTGCGACGTTTTCGGAGCTGGCCGGAAAAGAAGGACTTGGGAATACCGGATTTGAATTTTTCGGACGAAATCTGGGCGGAACCGGAATTCCGGTAGGTGTTATCATTCTAGCGATTATTGCAGTGATTGCAGGCATTTTGTTAAAGAAAACTCCGTTTGGATGGCATGTATTGTCTGTGGGCGGTAATGAGAAGGCGGCTGGTCTGTCCGGTATCAAGGTAGACAGAGTGAAGATCTGGGTATATACCTTCTCAGGCTTCTGTTCCGCGATCGTAGGTATCATCGCAACCTCCCAGTTGGTATCCGCTCATCCGGCGACGGGCGACACTTGGGAGATGAACGCCATCGCAGCGGCAGTACTTGGCGGAACCTCCATGGCAGGCGGTGTGGGCAACATCGGCGGTACCGTAGTCGGTGCTTTCGTGATTGGTGTCATCAATGATGGTATGACCATGTGTGGTGTCACAGAGTTCTGGCAGAAAGTTATCCGTGGACTCGTGATTATTTTGGCAGTTATCATTGACCAGGTACAGAGAAATATGCAGGCAAAGATGGCTTTGCAGGCACGCAACGAGAACAAGTAAGAGGATTTCGTATGAAAAAAAGAGGAATTATCAACGCGCAGCTGTCCGGGCTGATTGCAGGACTGGGACATAAGGATACCTTCATGATTGCGGACGGCGGAATGCCGATTCCCAAAGGGGTGACGATTGTGGACCTGGCTCTTTGCGGGGGAGTTCCCACTTTTCAGCAGGTGATGGACGCAGTGTTAGAGGAGGTAGAGGTGGAGTTTTACACTCTGGCAGAAGAGATCACAGAGAATAATCCGAAACTCCTCTGCTATATTCGGGAGAAACTTCAAGGGGTGGATAGCGAGATGGTCAGTCACGTACAGCTCAAAGAGATGTCAAAAGATTTAAAGTTCGCCATCCGTACTGGGGAGTTCACACCGTATCCAAATATGATACTCAGGGCGGGTGTTGCATTCTAGTTGCGGCAGGAACTATAATAGAAACAAAAAATCGAAAGGAATTATACTATGAAAGTCTTAAATTTTGGCTCACTGAATCTGGATTATGTATATTCCGTCGACCATATGGTGACGCCGGGGGAAACTCTGGCGTCTTATGGTATGAACGTATTCTGCGGGGGAAAGGGACTGAATCAGTCTATCGCGTTGGCGAAGGCAGGAGTGGAGGTATACCATGCCGGTTTGATCGGGGAGGAAGGAGAGATCCTATTGAAAACCTGTCAGGAGGGCGGTGTAGATTCCAGGTATATCCGGAAGACCACGGAGAAATCCGGTCACACCATCATACAGGTGGATAAGGATGGACAGAACTGTATTCTGCTGTACGGAGGAGCGAATCAGAGCATAACCAGAGAGTATGTGGACGAGGTGCTGTCTCATTTTGAGAAAGGGGATATTCTGCTTTTGCAAAATGAGATCAATCTGCTGGACTATATCATCAACCAGGCCTATGAAAAGGGAATGATGATTATTCTGAATCCTTCGCCTTATAATGAGAAGCTTGACAGCTGCGATTTCAAAAAAATTTCCATGCTTCTTCTCAACGAGGTGGAAGGAGCACAGGTGACAGGAGAGAAGGATGAGAAAAAGATTTTGGTCCGTTTAAGGGAGCTGTACCCGGATATGCAGGTGGTACTGACCCTGGGAAAAGACGGTTCTGTATATCAGTACAAAGATCAGGTATATCGTCAGGGAATCTTCTCAGTACAGGCAGTAGATACGACGGCGGCGGGAGACACCTTCACCGGATATTTTATCTCCTCTATCTTGGAGGGGATGCCCGTGGAGGAAGGGCTTAAACTGGCAGCGAAGGCGTCTGCAATCGCGGTATCCAGGGAAGGAGCGACCGCTTCGATTCCCATAAAAGCGGAGGTAGAAAGTGTGGACTGGTAGGGGCCCTGTCTTTGCCAAGAATAGCATAAGGAGTGAAAAGTAAGTATGTCACAGAGATATATCATCAGCGTAGATCAGAGCACCCAGGGGACGAAGGCGCTTCTGTTCGATGAGAGTGGGAGTCTGATAAAGAGGGCGGACAAGTCTCACCGTCAAATTGTCAATGAGAAAGGATGGGTTTCCCATGATCCCATGGAGATTTATGAGAACACCATCACCGTGGTGAAAAATCTGATGGAAGAGTCAGGAATTGACCCGGCTCAGGTGGTCTGCGCGGGAATCAGCAATCAAAGAGAGACATCTCTGGCCTGGGACAGAGTCACCGGAGAACCTCTAGGACAGGCAATTGTCTGGCAGTGTGCCAGGGCGACCAAGCTGTGCGAGCGTGTGGAAAAGAACGGAAATGCTGAGAGAATCCGTCAGGCTACGGGGATTCCGCTGTCTCCCTATTTTCCAGCGTCGAAGATTGCCTGGATTCTGGAAAATGTGGATGGAGCGGCCGAAAAGGCACAGAAAGGGCAGATTTGCCATGGAACTGTGGATAGCTGGCTGATTTATAAGCTGACAGGTGGAAAATCCTACAAGACGGACTATTCCAATGCCTCCCGCACGCAACTGTTCAACATCTTTGAGCTGAGATGGGATGAGGAAGTATGCAGGATGTTTGGGATTGACCCTGCCAACATGGCGCAGGTATGCGACTCGGATTCTGATTTTGGAGAGACGGACTTTGAGGGAACGCTGCCGCATCCGGTGCCCATTCACGGGGTGCTGGGAGACTCCCATGGTTCTCTGTTCGGGCAGGGCTGCCTGCACTCAGGAATGACGAAGTCCACCTACGGAACCGGTTCCTCGATCATGATGAATATCGGTGAGACTCCGGTGCTGAGCAGCCATGGGGTTGTGACTTCCCTGGCCTGGAAGATCGGCGGAAAGGTGAACTATGTGCTGGAAGGCAATCTCAATTATACAGGTGCGGTCATCACCTGGTTGAAAGATGATTTGAAGCTGATACAGTCCCCGGCGGAGACGGAGGATTTGGCGAGGAAGGCGGTTTCTGACGATTCCTTGTATCTGGTTCCAGCGTTTTCGGGACTGGGCGCTCCTTATTGGGACAGTCATGCGGCAGCCTCTATTGTGGGTATGACCAGGACGACTGGGAAAGCTGAGGTGGTCCGGGCTGGGGTGGAATGTATCGCCTACCAGATCACCGACATTGTCCGGGCCATGAGCGAGGACGCTGGCGTTAAGGTGGGAGAACTGCGGGTGGATGGAGGCCCCACAAGGAATTCCTATCTGATGCAGTTTCAAAGTGATATCGCCGATGCGGGGGTACAGGTTCCGGATTCAGAGGAACTGTCCGGCATTGGCCCCGCTTATGCGGCAGGGCTGTCTCTGGGCGTATGGGGACAGGAAATTTTCTGTAAATTGAAACGCACGAAGTATGAGCCTCAGATGGAAAAGGAAGTCAGAGAGAGAAAGTACCAGGGCTGGAAAAAGGCCGTGAGAACTGTGCTGACGAAATAGGAATGACAAAAAGAGACAAGAAAGCTGTCAAAATGACACTTCTTGTCTTTTCTTTTTCCGCTTTATTGCGGAAAAAACTTAGTTGTCAGAAAACAACAAAATAGGTTATTGTAAACTCAACGGTTGGTTACAAATTTGATGCATCGAATACCGACAAAAGCAAAGGATATTTGTGAGAAAACGGTGTGAGAGAAGGTGTTGCAATGGAGAAAAAATTAACGGTCCGGGAGAGTTTTCGTCTCGGAAAAGGTTGGTATTTGATGATTTTTGCGATCTTGGCAATGATGGTGACGAATGCGGGTGTAAACGACGGGTTAAATGTGGCGCTACCAGAGATTGCAGCAGGAGCGGGTTTGGATTATGAATTGTGTCTGAGTATGGGGACCGTGGCAGGTTTTGTGGGCGTAATTATGATGTTTGTCATTGCGAAATTCCGTGACCGGTTTGGCGGAAGAAAAGTCAGCGCGGTGCTGTTTATCATTTTTGGACTGACATTTTATTTTTTGTTTTTACGGGCGGAGAATATTGTAATGTACGCTGTCAGCCAGTGTATCATGGTAAGCTGCGGGCAGGGCTGTTTTTATCTGTGCACAGGCCCTATGCAGTCCGACTGGTTTCCCAAAAAACGCGGTGTGGTAAATGGAATCAGTACCATCGGAGCGAATATCGGCACGGCAGTACTGGCTCCGCTTATGACAGTGCTTTTGACGATGGCGCAGTACAAGACGAGTTTATCGGTGTTTGCGGTGGCCGCGGTGCTGCTGGGCGTGTTTGCGTGGGTATTTCTCCGGGATACTCCCCAGGAGGCGGGTGTTTATCCGGACAATGTGACGAAGGAAGTATACGAAAAAGAGTACCGGAAGATCGCCGGACAGGCTGCCTATGTCAGCAACTGGACGGTTCCCAAGATGCTCAAATGTAAAGAGGTGTGGCTGACGGCCATGGTGCCTGGATTTATCACCTTGGGGCTTTTGGGAGTCATTACCCAGTTCGTACAGCGCAACATCTCTCTTGGGCTGTCCGGGAAAGTGGCCATCGGTGCCATGACGGCGGCAGGGCTGATAGGAATCTTAGGCAGCTATACGATTGGTTATCTGGACACGAAGATCGGAACCAAAAGAGCTTGTATGATCTACTGCGGAATTTTTGCTCTTGGAATCTTCTTTAACCTGCTGGCCGCTTTTTGGCTGCCATTTGTCTATCTTTCGATTTTTATTGTAGGATTCTCCCTTGGAGGCAGCACGAATATGTCCTTATCTTTTCCGGCTTCTGTCTTTGGAGTGCTGGATTATCCGAAGGTTAACGGTGTGATTTTCCCTATTAATTACTGTATCGGATGCCTTAACTTTTTGGTGAATGCGGTGGTTATGAAAATCACTGGAAGTCTGACAGGGGCTTATATTGTGTATATGTGCTTATTTCTGGTAAACATCCTGATTGTGGCGAGGACAGAAGAAGGAAAATGGGACAAATTAAAACATCCGGAATTGATGGAAAAATGATAATAAAATGATATCTTCCTGTGGAAGGAGCGGGCATGTGTATGCCGGCTCCTTCCACGTTTTTGGGTAGCTTGCTTTTACGTTTATGTGCGATAAGCGAAGTCTGCAAAGAAATTCAACAGTTCTTCTTTCTTCTTTAGGAACTTTGCATCCTCGTAATTACGGGAGCTGTAATAGAGCTCATTCAGCAGCTTGAATACCAGGGTGCTGTCGCCGGGACAGACTGCGGCGAGGATGACGGTACGGATTTTGTAAGAGTTCCATTTGATACGGTGCTCCAAAGTAGCCACAGAGAGACAGGTTTTCTTGCTGGGCACAAGGGAAGATAAAAATGCTACGCCAGGCTGAAAGGCAAAGGGCAGGATGGCCTCTCTTCTTAAGAGGTCTTCCACATAGTCCAGTTCCACGTAGCCTGCATCCAGAAAATCGCGGGACAGCAGTTCAATGATGGAGACACGGCTGTCTGTCAGGATTGCCTCATGCCAGAAAGCCTCCTGCAAAAGTTGAAACAAAGAAGGCAGCTTTTGGCCGTAAAGCCGGTTGATGTGTATCTGGAAAATGTGTTTTTCCAAGTTCATCTGATCTGTCTTCGTAAAAAACGGAGAGATCAGCAGGGTCTTGCAGTGAGGGTCACATGTCAGGGTTTTATTTGCAGTTGTAATGATAAGATCCGTTTTGGAAAAGTCATAGGTGTCCTTGCTGTACACCGGCAGCAGAGCAGTCAGTTCCAGATAATCATGAAAGGCACTCAGAAGTTTTTGCTTTAAATGCCAGGATGCAGGCATATTCAAGTGAGCCATGATTACAGTTTTCAGTTTTGGATACGTGCGGTTTGCGGCTTCCAGTGCTCCGGAGATACAAAAAGCCAGGTACATCAGTTCTGTCTCATCCCAGTAGTCTCCGGTATAGGACAGGGCCAGAGGCTGAATTAAGATAGCGATTTCGTATTCAATGAGCAGATTGGAACGAACGATATCTGTGTGAGTCTGAATGGTATTTAAGTAATGGAGCGGCATGGATAAATAGCGCAGATACTGTAGGAGGGTAATATAAAAATCTTCATTGTCCGAAAAACTCAACTGAAATTTTTCTCGGATCAACGCCAGGTAATCGTTGGCAAAAGCGATAGTCTCCGGCGCGAAGTAAAGCTCTAAAGTGCCAAAGCTTAAGGTGGAGGAATCCAAAAGCCGGGCACAGGAAAGATGCAGATAAATTTCCTGGCGTTCGGAATCAGGGAATATGCAGCCTAATTTTTTTTCGAGAGATTCCAGCAGATCGTCCGCGGCATGAACACAGGCCGGGTCCAGAGGCAGTGGTTCTTTTCTGCTTTCCAGAAAATGGCCGTCATTCATACGGCAGCAGGCGATGGCAATCGCCAGATTCAGTACGATCATGTTGATATCTTCCAGTACGATACCGTATTTTCTCAGATAAAACTGGCTTTCCAGCATAATTAAGTCCACCAGCTCTTCGTCCAGATATTGATACTGATAGAAAGCGTTTCCCCTGGCATTGTAGTTCCAGTTTTCTGAGAATAAAGTATTTAAGATAATTCGTCTCTTTCGTTCGTTGTCTTCAAAGAAAATGTGGTTTTTGCTTCTACAGTAGTTGATATGGGGATAGGGAAGCACATATTTTTTTCGCAGGGCGGCCAAGTCATGCTCCAAAGTGGTACGGCTGATAAACATTTCATCTTCCAGTGTATAGAGGTTAATGGGTTCTTCAGCCAGGCAAAGACAAAAGGCCATATGTCGTGTTCGGTCGTCACGGGTAAGAAACGTGTTGCTGACCTGATTTAGTTCTTTTAACAGCTTTTTGTCTTCCACCTTTAGCAGATAGCCCAGACTGCGCTTGGAGATAATGGAAATTCCTGTGCCCTGCAGATTTTCATTGATTTCCGCTACATCGCTGCGGATAGTGCGGGCGGAAACCTGTAGATGATTGGCCAGCTCTGTGCCTGTCACATAGCTGTGCTGGTCTTGGATGTAATGCAGCAGTTTGCGTTGCCGCAGAGAAAGATGGATATCTACCATAAGAACCTCCTTAAAAATTTCCTCATGGTGGAGGAGATTATTATATATTTAAGTCTATCATAAAAAGTAAGTACCGGAAAAGTCAAGAAAAATCGGATTTTATTTCCGCTTTAAAAAGGAAAAAATGCGATTGCTGGATGGAAGAGAGATGTCATACAATAAGCTCAGAAAACGAAAAGAGACCAGGAGGAATTAAGGCAATGAAATATGAGAGAATCCGCAAAATTGTGTTAGAGGCTATTTTAGATGCAGTAGATCAGGGACTGATTAAAGGAACCTCCGGCAATATCGCACTGAGGGATGAGAAAGATGATGTCGTTGCAATTACACCTAGTGGTATTCCCTATAAAGGTATGCAGTTAGAGGATATTGCCATTGTTGACTTAAATGGGAAATGGCTGGACGGAAGATATAAACCTTCCTCAGAGGTTCCCATGCATACAGCGGTCATGCGTGCCCGTCCAGATGTGAAGGCAACCGTGCATACGCATGGAATGTTTGCGACGATCATGGCGATGGGAGATGAAGAGTTGGAGGCGATTACGCCGCCTCAGTGTGAATTTGTTCCGGTTCGTAAGGTTCCTTTTACCATGCCGGGCAGTGACGATGTTGCAGACAAGGTGGTGGAAGCTCTGGGTAAAGATGGAAGAAGCGTTCTGATTAAAAATCATGGCATGTTCTGCTGTGGAAAAGATATGAAAGCAGCGATGTCTGCGACGGTGTATACAGAAGAAATGGCTACCACCGCATTCTATGCGAAGGTACTTGGCACCTATGAGCCCATGCCAAAAGAAGGCGTGGCGGCGATGAAAGCGCTGATTGCGGCGGACAAAGCGGTTTGATCTCAGCAGAGAAATGGCAGTAAGGCTATGAACAAGCAGCAAGACGGACTGTAAATGTCCGTTTTGACTGATAGGAAGGGGACGGCGAAATGGCGAAAGAATTTTACGCAAGCAGTGATGTGGTATTTGGAAAAGACGCAGTACATAAGCTTTCGGAAATCTTGAAAGCTTACAAAGCCAAAAGCGTGATGGTGGTATATGGTTCCAGCGTGAAGCGGGTTGGTATTGCTCAAAAGGTTCTAAACGAAGTGGAGAAAGCGCAGGTAAGGATCACGGTTTTTGAGGGCGTGATTCCCAATCCCACCAACGAGGTGGTGGAAGAGGCGGCTGAAATAGCGCGCAGGGAAAACGTCGATGTATTTGTGGCTGTGGGAGGCGGAAGCTGTATTGACTTGACTAAGGCAGTGAATATTTTGATGACAAATGAAGGGCCTATTGGACGGTACGGCGGCATTGGA
>UMIN01054955.1_pt1 | contig 31803 bp, 27 predicted proteins | sample 1965811 | NCBI WGS metagenome assembly UMIN01 (sample SAMEA4836123, study PRJEB28245) | human gut metagenome | biome: gut microbiome; material: fecal sample | place: Denmark | collected 2008
GCGTTCCCGAGAAATGGAAAGGGCTGGGAGAAGGAACGATGGCGGATTATTCCCCGATGATGAAGCAATATTTCGAGATGAAAGAAAAGTATCCTAACACGATACTTTTCTTTCGCCTTGGCGATTTTTATGAAATGTTTTTCAACGATGCCAAGACAGTCTCTCAAGAGCTGGAGTTAACGCTCACTGGCCGGGACTGCGGCCAGGAAGAACGGGCACCCATGTGCGGTGTGCCCTTCCACAGCGCTGAGAGCTATATCGCCAAGCTGGTGGCAAAAGGCTACAAAGTGGCCATCTGCGAGCAGCTGGAGGACCCGAAACTGGCCAAGGGCATCGTCAAGCGGGACGTGATCCGGATCATCACGCCAGGAACGGTGCTGGAAAACAGCATGTTGGATGAGACCAAGAACAATTTCCTGTGCTCTGTCTGTTACGAGGATGGAGGACTTGGCTTGTGCTTTGGCGACGTCTCCACCGGCGACTTGACCTCCGACCAAGTCCTGGCCCCGGACAGCGAGACCATTCTCCACATCTTGGAGGACCGTCTGGCTCGTTACAACCCCAGCGAGATTCTGATCAATCCCCAGGCACTGGATCTTACAGGCTTGGCGGATTTTATCAAGGACAAACTGAAGGCTTCTGTGGAGTGTCAAGAGGAATCCCTTTACGATGACTTGAGTGCTTCCCAGCAAAGAGTAAGCCAGCAGTTTGGCGGCAAGACCATGCAGGAGCTGGAACTTTCTGATAAGCCTTTAGCAGTGAAAGCTTTGGGAGTCTTGTTGGATTACCTGGGCCGTACCCAGATCACTGGTCTAGAACGGATGAACTCTGTGGAGATCGGCGCTGACGCCGGCGTGATGGGGCTTGATATCAATGCCCGGAGGAATCTGGAGCTTACGGAGACCATGCGGAACAAGGAGAAAAAAGGCTCTTTGCTGTGGGTGCTGGACCGCACCAAGACCGCTATGGGAAAACGTCTCATCAAGACTTGGCTGGAACAGCCCCTTTTGAGCCCCGCCCGAATCACCCGGCGGCAGAACGCCGTGGAGGAACTGTTTCAGAATCCCCAGCTTTTAGATGATATCACCCAGCAGCTCACGGGCATTTTTGACCTGGAGCGCATCATGACCCGGATCGTATATGGTTCCGCCAACGGCCGGGAACTTCGCTCTCTGTCCGCCGCGGCGAAGCGCCTGCCGGGGCTCAAGGAGCTTTTGGCAGGTTGCCAGTCAACCTTGTTGGTTCAACTGAATCAAGAGCTGGACGGTCTGGAAGACGTGGCCCAGCTTATCGATTCCGCAATTGTGGACGAGCCTCCCTTTACCATTCGGGAAGGGGGCATCATTCGAGAGGGCTACAATGCGGAACTGGATGAAGTCAAGCGGGACATGAACGGCGGCCGTGAGCTGATCGCGGCGGTGGAGGCTCGGGAGCGTGAACGCACTGGGATCCCCAAGCTGAAAACGGGCTATAATCGGGTGTTTGGTTACTACATAGAGGTTTCCAACAGCTACAAGGACCAAGTCCCGGAGGACTACATCCGCAAGCAGACTCTGACTAACGGTGAACGGTACATCACTCAGGAACTGAAAGAACTGGAAAACCGCATTTTGGGAGCCCATGACAAGTCCATTGCCATGGAAAGCAAGCTCTTTGAAGAAGTGCGTCAGCATGTGGCGGATCAGCTGTCCCGCGTGCAGGCTTCCGCTAAGGCAGTGGCCGTCCTGGACGTGCTCTGCTCTTTTGCTGTGGTGTCGGTGAAAAACGACTACACTCGACCTGTCATCAATCTAAGTGGTAAGCTGTACCTGAAAGACAGCCGCCATCCTGTGGTGGAAGCGCTTCTGCATGACACGCCCTTTGTGCCCAACGACGTGGACATGGACATGAACGATAACCGGGTGGCTATTATCACCGGCCCCAACATGGCGGGTAAATCCACCTTTATGCGTCAGGCAGCCATTATTACCATCATGGCGCAGATCGGCTGCTTTGTACCGGCGGCTGTGGCGGAAGTGGGCATCGTGGATGCCATCTTCACTCGAGTGGGGGCGTCCGACGACCTGTCCGCGGGCCAGTCTACCTTTATGATCGAGATGGCGGAGGTGGCAGACATTTTGAAAAACGCCACCAAGGACAGCCTCATCATCTTCGACGAAATCGGCCGGGGTACCTCTACCTTTGACGGTATGAGCATTGCCCGGGCAGTGCTGGAGTATGTTCACGACAAAAAGCTCGTGGGCGCCAAAACCATGTTTGCCACCCACTACCACGAACTCACCGCTATGGAGGACATTCTCCCTGGGGTGAAGAACTTCAATATCGCCGTGAAGAAGCGGGGAGACGACATCACCTTCCTGCGGCGGATCGTTCGGGGCGGCGCTGATGACAGCTTTGGTATTGAGGTTGCGAAGCTGGCCGGTGTGCCGGACAAGGTGATCAAGCGGGCCAAGCAGGTTCTGGCAGAGTTGGAAAAGAATGGGGGAGAGGATCAACGTCCCTCGCACCATCGCTTTTCTGAGGAGCCTGTACAGCTAACCATGGCCTCTGTGGATGGAGAAGTGCTGCAAAAGCTCCGTTCCTTGGACGTAAACGCTTTGACGCCCATCCAGTGCATGAATGTGTTGTTTGAGCTTTCCACCATGCTGAAAAATGACTGAACACTGATTTGAAAGGAGGCGGGAACATGCCAAAGATTCAAGTTTTGGATAAGCAGGTTGCAGAACTGATCGCTGCGGGAGAAGTGGTGGATCGTCCTTCTTCCGTCATCAAGGAACTGGTAGAAAACGCTGTGGACGCTGGCGCTTCCATCATCACCGTGGAAATCCGCCGGGGCGGGATTACCTTTATGCGAGTTACCGACAACGGTTGCGGTATTTCACCAGAGGATGTTCCCACAGCCTTTCTGCGCCACGCCACAAGTAAGGTTGCCCAGCAGGATGACTTGAACTCCATTTCCACTTTGGGTTTCCGTGGGGAGGCTCTCGCTTCCATTTCCGCTGTTTCCCATGTAGAGGTGCTCACCCGGGTTCCCGGCGCTTTAAGCGGCGTGCGCTACACAGGAGGCGGATCGGAGGACTTTACCCTGGAGGAGGCGGGCTGCCCGGAGGGCACCACTATTTTGGTCCGGGATCTGTTCTACAACACTCCTGCCCGCATGAAGTTCCTGAAAAAGGACTCCACCGAGGGTAACTCCGTGGCGGGAATTTTGGACAAGCTGGCTCTATCCCATCCGGAGATCTCCTTCCGGTTCATTCGTGACGGAAAAGAGCAGCTCCATACACCTGGCGATGGGAAACTGTCTTCCACCATCTATGCTGTATACGGCAGGGATTTTTCCTCCACGCTGATCCCGGTGAACTATGAGTTGGGGCATGTAAAGGTAGAAGGCTTTATCAGTGCTCCCTCTTCCAGCCGTCCCAACCGCACCATGCAAAACTTTTTCATCAACGGCCGGTTCATCCGCAGTCGCACTGCCATGGCCGCTTTGGAGGAAGCCTACAAGGGCTCCATCATGGTGGGAAAATTCCCCGCCTGCGTGCTGCACATGAAGCTCTCCTTCGGGGCCGTGGATGTGAACGTCCATCCCGCCAAGCTGGAAGTACGCTTTGTCAACGAGCGTCCTATTTTCGACGCGGTTTATCACGGGGTGAAATCGGCTCTCCACGCCGGAGATAAGCCCAAGGTGATGGAGCTGAAACGCCCCGTGGTGTCGCCTTACGCTCCCGCTCCTGAAAAGCAGGAACAGCTTCGCATGGAGATGCCTCGGAAACCGGCAGTTGTTCAGCAGCCAGTAACCCGTCCGGTGCAAGCGCCTCCGGCACCTGCTCCTTCCAGGCAGGCACCTGTTCTGCTGAGGGACAGCGAAGCTCCCAAACAAAAGCCAGCATTTACCGGCTTTTTAGAAGAGATTCTGGATCGAGAACCCCAACCAGAGATCAAACCCGAACCCGTTAGAAAACTGGAATCCGTAAGGGAGGAGCGGCCGCCTTTGCCGGAAGTTCCCCCACCGGAACCTGTCAAGGAGGAGGAAACACCCCTTCCTGTGGAAGAGAAGCCGGTTCAGGAACTTCCCGCGGCACCCCTTCGGGAATTCCATTCTCGGATCATTGGTGAGGCCTTCGGTACTTACCTGATGGTAGAATACAGTGCCGACGAGTTGATGTTCATTGACAAGCACGCGGCCCACGAGCGGCTACTCTATGAGCGGTTGAAACGGGAAAACGCCGGGGGAGAAGCACAAACCCTGCTGGAGCCGATCACCGTCACCTTGGATAAAGAGGAGTATACAGCAGTACTGGACCACGTGGATGATTTCGCAAAGGCAGGCTTTGAAGTGGAGGACTTTGGTTCCGGGACCGTGTTGGTTCGGTCAGCGCCTCTTCTGCTGGACGGCGGAGACGCTGCCGAAGCAGTGATGGAGATCGCCGGATACTTGGCATCCCTGAAAAACAGGATGACCACAGAGCACCTGGATTGGGTCTATCACAATGTGGCATGCCGTGCCGCCATGAAGGCGGGAGATTCCATTTCCCGGCAGGAGATGATCTCCTTGGCGGAAGAGTTGGAACAAAACCCGGAGGTGCGTTACTGCCCCCACGGAAGGCCGGTATACATTCTGCTGCGGCGGCAGGACATTGAACGGCAGTTCGGCCGAGCATGAGGAACATTATGGCATTGGAAAAGAAAATCCCTGTGGCGGCGGGAGTTGGTCCCACAGCCACAGGCAAAACAGAATTGGGTATCCGTCTTTGCCAACGGCTGGGCGGCGAGATCGTCTCCTGCGACTCCATGCAGATCTACGAAGGTCTACCTATCGGCACGGCGCAGCCCACCCCAGAGGAGCTTGCTGCCGCGCCGCATCATCTCATCGGGTTTCTTCCAGTGGAAGAGCCTTTCAGCGTTTCGGATTATGTGGAATGGGCAGGAACTTTACTTCGAGACATCCACGCTCGTGGGAAACTTCCCATTTTAGTAGGTGGAACAGGGTTGTATGCTCGTTCTCTTCTTCGGGGGTTTTCCTTTGAGGAAAATGGCAGGGACGAAGCTTTGCGGCAGCGGTTGTTTCAGGAGGCCCAGGATCAGGGTATTGAACCTCTTTACCAGCGGCTTCAGCAGCTGGATCCTAAAGCCGCTGAGGAGATCCATCCCAACAATGTGAAACGGGTCATTCGCGCTCTGGAATATATCCAGCTGTGCGGGGAACCTTTCTCTGCTCAGGCGGAGCGTTCCAAGACGGTGGAATCACCTTACCAGTACGTGATGCTTTGCCTCAGCTACCGAGACCGTGAAGCCCTTTACCAGCGCATTGACCGCCGAGTAGACCTTATGCTGGAACGGGGTCTTTTGGCGGAAGCCGAAGCCTTTTTCCAGCGGTGTCAAGGGGAGGAAAAAATCCCTACCGCGGCTCAGGCTATCGGATATAAGGAGCTATTCCCCTATTTTCGAGGGGAGGTTTCTTTGGAGGAGGCGGCGGAGAACATCAAACGTGAGAGCCGCCGCTACGCTAAACGGCAGATCACCTGGTTCAAGCGAGAGGAACAGACCGAGTTCCTCTATGTAGACGACTATCCCGACTGCGAATCCCTTTTGGAAGCTGCCTTGCAAGTTTTGGCGCGTTGGGACGTCTGGAAAGGAGAAACAGCCTTTGAACAGTAAGAAGATCCGCACTGTGGGAGCCCTTCTGCTGGCCCTGCTGGTGTTGTTATATGTGGGCTATCAGGCCTACCAGGCCACCCACCAAAGTATCAAGACAGAGACCGCCATGTACGGTGAAGCTTCAGAAGTGCTTCAGGCACAAGGGTTTGTTATCCGGGATGAGACGGTGATCAATGAAAGCGTAGATGGAGTACTGAGTTACCGGGTTGCCGATGGAGCTCGCGTGTCCGCCAACGGAGTGATTGCCGATGTGTTTGCCACGGAAAGCGACGCGGCCGCTCGGCGAGAGATTGAACTTCTGGACGGGGAAATTGAAAACCTGGAGGCTCTTTCGAAACCTGCCGATTACTTTGTGGCAAATCCTTCCATGCTGGGTGAGCAGATCTATTCCGCCGTGGGTGAAGTGGTCAATGGCGTGAATCAGAACGAGTTTTCCCAGCTCTCCACCTGGAAGGAAAATCTCCTCACTGCCTTGGCTAGACGGCAGCTCATTGTAGGCGAAGAAAGCGCGGAAGATTACGCTCAGCGCATTTCGGAGCTTCAAAGTGAGAGAGACGCTCTGGCCAGTCAAGCGGGCTATGCCATCAACACGATTCAAGCTCCGGAAGCCGGTTACTTTATCAGCACAGTGGATGGCCTTGAGGGATCGGTGGATGTGGAGGATGTGGAAGACCTAACGGTTTCTCAGGTAGAGGAGCTGCTTGGGAAAGAGCCTTCCGAAAGTTCCTCCGCAGTGGGAAAAATCTGCGGGGAATTCAACTGGTATGTGGCCTGTGTTCTCTCGGAGAATGACATGGTCCGGTTGGAGGATGTGACCAAGGTTTCTCTAGATATCCCCTTTGCCAGTTCGGAAAAAATCCCTGCGGAAGTGATCGCTAAGAATTATGACAGCGAAACTGGTAAGACTGCTGTGATTTTCCAGTGCTCCTATATGGATTCCGATATCGCGTCCGTGAGGAACGAGGCAATCGAAATCACGGTGGCAACTTATTCCGGTGTGCTGGTCAACGAGCGGGCACTGCGGTTTGAGGACGTGGAATACACCACCACGGATGAGGACGGCAACACCGTCACCAAAGTGCAGGAAAATGTCAGAGGCGTATATGTGCTGTTCGGCGGACAGTTGGAATTCGTCCAAGTGTTCACGGAACATTCCATCAACGGCTACGCCATCTGTAAAACAGAGCTTTCCTCCGAGGAACAAGCAATGCTTGTAACGAATTCCACAATTCAGCTATACGACCAAGTCGTGGTAGAAGGGACGGATCTCTATGATGGAAAAATCGTACAATGAGCGCTTTGCGCTGTTTGATGAAAATTACCCTCGCATCTTGGAGGAGATCGCAGCCGCAGCGGAAAGGTCTGGCAGGCGTCCGGAAGAGATCACTCTGTTGGCCGCCACCAAAACCGTACCCCTTGAGGTGATCAATCACGCCATCGACAAAGGACTTTCCTGCATGGGAGAAAACCGTGTTCAGGAGCTTCTGGAAAAATATGACGGCCTTCACAAGGACCGCTGCGATGTGCAGTTCATCGGGCAGCTCCAGACCAATAAGGTAAAATACCTCATTGGAAAAGTCAGCTGCATCCAGTCTGTGGGAAGTGTGAAATTGGCACGAGAGATCTCCCGACTGTGCGTAAAGGAAAATACTTCCATGGATGTGCTGGTGGAGGTAAATATTGGCAGGGAAGAGAGCAAAGGGGGCGTTTTGCCGGAAGCGCTGCTGGAATGTGTGGATGAAATCCGGGAATTGCCTGGGATTCACGTACGGGGGCTTATGGCAATTCCTCCCATTTGTGAGAATTCTGCCGAATTGTGCGGCTATTTTTCTGCTGTGCGGCAATCTTATGTTGACATAGCGGCCAAAAAATTAGATAATGTAAGTATGGACTGTTTGTCCATGGGCATGTCCTCTGATTTTGCAGAGGCCATTGCCTGCGGGGCGACCATGGTGCGCGTGGGCTCCTCGCTGTTCGGGAAAAGGGAATACCCGAACCACTAATCACGTTTTCAGGAGGTACAGATCTTATGGCAGGATTGGTCGATAAGCTCCACAAGATGTGGAACCCGCCAGATGACGAATACGAAGATTATTATGACGATGAGCAGGAAGAGGAAGAAGTCAGCGACCGGGGCAGCTATACCGAGTCTCGGAGATCCTCTTACTCTTTCTCCGATTTCGCTCCCCGCAGCGAATCCTCCGGTGGGAACCGTGTGGTGAATATCAACGCAAAAGCGCAGCTTCAAGTGGTACTGTTCAAGCCCATCTCCTTTGGAGAGGAAACCAGAGCCGTGGCGGACGAGCTGCTCAAGCGCCATACGGTGGTGCTCAATTTGGAAAAGACGGAAAAAGAGGTCTCTCGCCGCATTGTGGATTTCCTCAGCGGCGTAGCCTATGCCAATAACGGAAAAATCAAACGCATCGCCACCAACACCTTTATCATCACGCCTTACAATGTGGACTTGACCGGTGACGATGTTCTGGATGAGCTGGAAAACAGCGGACTTTATTTCTAACAGCGTATGCCCAACGATCAAGAACTTCTCACTGCCCGGCTGGAGGATCACTTGAAGCTCTCCAGGAAACGCCCTTGTTTTTTAGGATTTCTGGACGAGGCTCAAGCGGCTTTCTGTCAGGACTATCTCTCCAGACGGAGAGACGGGACCTTCCTGTTTTGGGGAGGCCATGAAAACGCGGAACGGGTAATGCTGGGCTTTTTCCCAGATTATCTGGAACCCGCACCGGAATTGTTTCCCATAACCCCATTCGCGCTTACATATCGAGCGGAAGATAAACTCACTCATCGGAATTTTCTGGGGACTTATATGGCCCTGGGAGTGGAACGGTCGGTGATAGGGGATATCCTGGTGGGGGATGGCCAATGTGTCACATTCCTACGGGAAGAAATGGGAGACTATTTTCTCCAGAATATACGGAAAATCGGCCGGGTGGGGGTAAAGACTTCTCTTTCTTGGGAAGGCCCCTTGCCGGGTGCCCATGAGTTTGTGGAAATGAGCGGCGTGGTGGCTTCGGAAAGACTGGATTGTCTAACCGGTTTTGTGTGCCGGACCAGTCGTGAAAAAGCCGCCGGTCTGATCACAGCGGGGATGGTGTCTGTCAATCACCGAGAGAGTTTGTCTGTTTCTCAACGGGTGAAAGAAGGGGACCTGCTCTCTGTACGCAGACAAGGACGATTTTTAATAGATCAGCTAGGCCCTTTGACAAGCAAGGGGCGTCTTGTGGTGAAATGCAGGAAATATCAATAAGGGGGACTTCCAAATGTTGACCGTGAAGGAAATCAATGAGGTAAGCTTTGGGAAGGCTGGGTTTTCCGGGTACAAACCGGAGGACGTAGATAACTTTATCGACGAAGTCGTGGAATCTTTTACACAGCTTCAGACGGAGAGAGACAACGCCATTCAGCAGGCCGCTCAGGTTTCTCAGCAGATGGAGGAACTTAAGGGCCAGATCGGCGATCTGAAAGCCAAGAATATTGAGCTTCAGAAGAAGCTGGGTATCTTAGCTCAGAAGATTGAAGCCTATCGTGAAGAGGAGGACGGCATTAAAGAGGCCATCCTCAGTGCTCAGAAAATGGCCAAGGAATCCATCCAGGAAGCCAAGGGCAAGGCTGCGGTGATGCTGGCTGACGCTGAAGATAATGCTAAAAAGATCATGGAGAATGCCCGTGATGATGCTGCCAAGGCCGCGCGGGAGTACGCTCTGCAGGTAGACCAGAAGAAAGGTGAACTGGAGGAGATGAAGCGCCAGGTCTCTGCCTTCCGTGTGTCCCTGTTGGAAATGTACAAGAAACATCTGGAGAGTATCAATCACATCCCCAGCTTCCGTATTAAGGAAACTGCACCGGCTCCTGCTGTGGAGGCAAGAACCCAGACGGCAAGCCGCCCTGTGTCTGAGCCGGATCCCGAACCTGAACCGGCTCCTCAGCCTGTGGTTCACAAACCTGCCCCTGTAGAACCGGAATACGAAGCCGAACCGGAAGAGGTAGTCCTGGAAGCGCAGCCCAAGACTGTTCAGAGACAGACTTCCCGTCCTGTTCAGCAGCCTGTGGAACCCTCTCTGGGAAACGCATCCTTGCGTGACAGAGTAGACCTCAGTCAGGAGCAGCTTCGCCGGGAACCGGAACAGCACAGCTTTCCAGAGGATGACGATCTGACACAGGTAGGCATCAATCTGAAAGCATACAGCGATATCCCGGAATCTCTCCAAAGAGAAAAAGCAACAAACTTCAGCAATTTGGAGTTTGGGGACAACGTAGATCTGGGAAATAAAAAGCGCAGAAAATAACGGTAAAGGGCGCAAGGATTTCTTTGCGCCCTTTTCAATACGCACGAAGAAGGAGACACATTTTGAAATCGGAAAAGAATAATCGGACAACGGCCACTGCGGTGGCGGTTTTGGCGGCAGCTGTACTGCTGCTGGTGATCGATCAGGTGACGAAATTCTTCGTCCTGCGTGATCTTAAGCCGGTGGGGAGCGTTACCCTAATCCCCGGTCTGCTGGAGTTTGCCTATGTGGAAAATACTGGCGCTTCTTTTGGTCTGTTTAAAAATGCCATGGGATTTGTGTTGGCCATCACCGTTGTTGCCATCATTGCCATTTTAATACTTCTGTTCCGCTATAAAAAACACAGTGTGTTCAGCTATATCACTTCCGCTCTGCTGGTCGCTGGGGGAATAGGCAATCTCATTGATCGGATAGTCCACGGCTTTGTAGTGGATTTCATCCATGTGATGTTCTTTGACTACATCTTCAATTTCGCCGATTGCTGCATCACCATAGGCGCGGTGCTGTTTGTCATTCACGTGCTGTTCTGCACTCGCGGCGGGGATGAAGAGAAGCCCCAAAACGCGGAGGAAGGGCAATGAGCCGCCAGCTCTCTATCACGGTGGAAGAGGCTGGTCAGCGGGTAGATAAACTGTTGTCTGCCGCCCTGGAAGACATGACGCGTTCTGCAGTACAAAACCTGATTGAGAACGGCTGCGTTACCTGCGAGGGGAAAGTTCTCTCCAAAAGTGCCAAGTTGAAGCCGGGTGACGTCATCCAAGTGGAATTGCCTCAAGTGAGACCTTTGGAAGTGTTGCCCGAGAATATCCCGCTGGACATTGTCTATGAGGACGGAGATCTTCTGGTGGTAAACAAACCCAAGGGAATGGTAGTGCATCCGGCCCCAGGCCATGAGGACGGTACTTTGGTAAACGCTTTGCTGTACCACTGCGGAGATTCTCTTTCTGGAATCAACGGGGTAGCCCGTCCTGGGATTGTCCACCGCATTGACAAAGACACCAGCGGCCTTTTGATGGTGGCAAAGAATGATTTCTCCCACACCCGGCTGGCTGAGCAGATCCAGGCCCACACCTTTACCCGGGAATACAGCGCTGTAGTTTACGGTTCTTTTAAAACGGAATCCGGCACAGTAGATCAGCCTTTGGGACGTCATCCCACAGACCGCAAGAAAATGGCGGTGCTTTCTGGGTCGCCTTCTGCACGTAATGCAGTGACTCATTTCTGGGTAGTGAAGCGTTTCCAGGATTTTACCCAGCTTCGCCTACGACTGGAAACAGGCCGTACCCATCAGATCCGGGTACACATGGCTTTTTTGGGCCATCCCGTGGCAGGAGATCCTGTTTACGGTCCCAAGAAAGCGATCACCTCCTTGCAAGGGCAGTGCCTCCATGCAGGTAAGATCGGTTTTGTGCATCCCCGTACCGGGGAATATATGGAATTTGAGGCGCCATTGCCGCCTTACTTCACAGGGTTTCTCCAAAAACTGAGGGAAGTGTGACGTCATGGATCGTGAGACGAAAATCCGCTGGGTCCTTCTGCTGAGCGCTGCGGCTATCACTGCTGCTGTGCTCATTGGACTGTATTCCTCGCGCCCGGTTCAGCTTTACCAAGTAACCGTCCAGAGTGAAGAGGAAAGTGTCTCTTCTCAGGTGGTGGAAGTAACGCCGTCTCCAACGGAAACACCTTCTCCGTCATCCTCGACGAGCAGTCCGGCAGAGGAGGAGTTGGCGGAATCCGAATCGTCCGGTCCGCAGGAAGTATTGGTGGAGAAAAGCATCAACATCAATACCGCCTCACTGGAGGAGCTGGATTTGCTTCCGGGAATTGGACCTGCTTTGGCACAGAGGATCATCGATTACCGGGAAACAAACAATGGTTTTTACGACATTGAGGAGATCATGGAAGTGTCAGGCATCGGGGAAAAGACCTTTGCCAAGCTGGAACCCTATATCATCGCAGAATAAAAAGAACGGTGGAGACTTTTTAGTCCCCGCCGTTCTTTTCTAATATTCGATTTTAGTTGTTGTCGCTGGCAAAAGCGATGCCCGCCTGCTTTCTGGCCTGTTCCATAAAGGCGGACACTTGGAGGCTAAGCTGACTGCACCGGGCATACTCCTGCGCGGATGCCTCCGGTTGGGTAATGTACCGGTAAAAGTCTTTCGCTTCCCAGCCCATGAGCTTGTACTTTTCGTCGTCGCCGTACAGCTCCTCTACCACGCCATCCCGTGTCCGAAGGGTAAGGCCTGCCACTCGGGAAATGGATTCCACAGAAAGAGTGCCGTCCGTGCCCTGGAAATCGCTGTTAGCCCCGGCCTGACCCAATTTGGAGTAGGTAAGGGTTACCAACTTATCCGGATAGCGAAGAGTAATTACCCCAGCGCCGTCTGCACCAGTAGGAAGCATCAAAGCATCCGCTGAAAAGCTCTCCGGCTCTCCAAACAATGCCAAGGCGGGATATACACAGTACACGCCCAGATCCATAAGAGCTCCCGTTTCAAGAGCGGGATTAAAAATGTTGGGCAGATCGCCCGCTAAGTAACTGTCCAGCTTAGAGGAACGTTGGCAGAAATCCAGTTTCACCATGGTGATCTTTCCCAGCTTTCCCAAAGCCTCTTCTAGAAGGGCTCGCTGGGGCAGGTGTAGGAACATGATGGCTTCCAGGAAGATCACGCCCCGTTCTTTGGCGATGCGCTGGAGTTCTTCCACTTTCTCCGCCTGAGCGCACAGAGGTTTTTCACAGATCACATGTTTGCCATGCTCCAAAAACAGCTTGGCTTGCTGAAAATGCAGGGCGTTAGGACTGGCGATATAGACAGCGTCCAGAAGGGGGGAGGAGGCCATCTCTTCCAAATCAGTGAAAGCATGAGCCGCTCCGTGTTTTTCAGCGTAGGCCTTGGCCCGCTCTTCCGTGCGGGAGTAGACTGCCGTCAGTTCCCATAAGCCGCTGTCTTTGGCTCCGTGAATGTATTCGTCTACGATCCATCCTGAGCCGATGGTTCCAAATCTCAGCATCACAAGATCCCTTTCGTTTATTTCACATTGTAGATTGCGGTCTTGATGATGTCCTTGATCTTCTCCATGTCCTCAAGGACCACATACTCCATCTTGCCGTGGGCGTTGGAGCCGCCGGTGCAGATGTTTGGGCAGGGGAGACCCATATAGGAGAGTCGGGCTCCGTCCGTGCCACCCCGAATGGGATGAGACACAGGCTCCACGCCGTTTTCCCGCATGGCGTTTTCCATGTTCTCAATGATCTCCATTCTGGGCAGAATCTGCTCCTTCATGTTCAGGTAAGAGTCTTTTACGGTCAGGGTAAGGGGCTGGGTGGGATACTTGACATTGATGTAGGAAGCCGCCTGGCCCATCAGCTCTTTCTTCTGCTGGAACAGCTCTTTATCATGATCCCGAATGAGGAACTGCATTACAGTATGCTCAACGTTGCCCTTGATAGAGTCCAGGTGAATGAAGCCCTCATAGTTTTCCGTATGCTCCGGAACCTGTGCCTTGGGAAGCAAGTTGCAGTATTCCATGGCCACAGTCATGGAGTTTACCATCTTGTCTTTAGCACTACCAGTGTGGATGGAAACGCCTTCCACTTCCACTACGGCAGAAGCAGCATTGAAGTTTTCGTAGTCCATACCGCCCAGGGAACCACCGTCAACAGTGTAAGCGTAATCGCAGCCAAAGCTCTCTACGTCGAAGTGGTCAGCACCCTGACCGATCTCCTCGTCGGGGGTAAAGCCCAGCTTCACAGTGCCGTGAGGCTTGCCCTCTTTTAGAATTTCAGCAGCCGCACAGAGAATTTCCGCCACACCAGCCTTGTCGTCGCCGCCCAGCAGGGTGGTGCCATCGGTGGTGATCAGGGTCTTGCCCACATGGTCTTTCATGGAGGGGAAAGCCTCAGGAGAAAGGGACAAGCCACTGGTTCCCAGAGGGATCACACCCCCGTCGTAGTTCTCGATGATCTGGGGCTTGATGTCTTTGCCGCTGACGCCGCCGTAAGTGTCCATATGAGCAATAAAGCCCACTGTACTCTCACGGGAATCTGTAGCGGGGATAGTACCATACACGTAGCCCATTTCGTCCATACGGGCGTCATCAATACCCATTTCCTTCATCAGGTCCACAATGTGAGCACCTAAGACCTTTTGGCCGGGAGTGCTGGGGACAGTGCCGGTAGTCTCATCAGAACCGGTATCATAGGAAACAAGGTCCAAAAATACTTCCTTTACGGACATTACAATTCACTCCAATACTTTTTTAAATTGGCAAGGCCAATACGAACGGCATCCACGGAGGGTTCCAAACCCTCAAACTCAATGGCGACCGTACCGTCGAAACCGGCAGATTTCAGAATGTGGAGGCACTGTTTCACCGGCACACATCCGTGGCCGATGATGGTCCCCCGCAGGAAATTACCGCTCCGGGAACGAAAAGCGCCTTCGCCGGGATCGTCGCTGTTAAAGCTCTTGCGGATAAAATCTTTCGCGTGGACATACCGAGTGTAGGGAGCCACTCTGGCTACAGCCAAAGCAGGATCCTCGTCGGCGCAGAGGAAATTTCCCATGTCGCACAAAAGCCCAAAATTGGGATGATTCACCGCAGTGTAGAGTTTTTCTACCCGTTGGGAATCCTGGGAGAAGAATCCGTGGTTTTCTGTCATGGTGGCAACGCCTTTTGAGGCAGCGTAATCCGCCACATCCCGCACAGCTTCCGCCAAAACAGGGATCAGACTCTCGTAGCTCTGATAGCGTTCACCCTTGTATCCCTGGGTGATGTCGTGACGCATCCGGGGAGCACCCATCAGGGCCGCAAGATCCACGTACTCCTTCACACGCTGAATCTCTTTTTCAGTGTCTCCCTCGCTGCCGTTGAGGAAATCGGCACCAATAGCAAGGGAAGAGATGGCGAGACCGCATTCATCGGCTACTTGTTTCAGTTCCAGAGCTTTGGCTTTCCGCTCCTCCGCATCACCTTGAAAATTGACGAAATCCACGGCTTCCACCGCGTCAAAACCCAGTTCAGCAGCTTTGCGGACACAGTCCAGGGGAGTCATTTCACCTTTTTGAATGGCGCCATAAAAACTGTAAAGACTGACAGAGAACTTCATAAAGATACACCTCTCGTTTTTAAGCAATAGCAGAACCCGGCGGGAAAAGACCTGCCGGGTATGCCTTCTTAAATTTCTTTGCGAGCGGGTCAGTCACCAAAGCTGATGCCAATCTGACGAGCGGCCTTAATCTCATCGCAGTCCACAGGGACGGATTTCAACTTGCCTGCCACGTCCTTCAGGGGGACGGGGACACACTGACCGTTAACTACGCCCACCATGACACCAAAGGTCTTTTCCTTGATGAATCGGGCAGCTGTAGCACCCAACCGAGTGCAGAGAACACGATCGTAAGCGCAGGGACTGCCGCCTCTTTGGAAGTGACCGGGCACGCAGACGCGGATCTCGTTGTCGATCTTTTCGGAAAGCTCTTCCGCGATGCGGTACACGATGGAGGGATGCTTGAAATCGGCCCGGGCCTTTTTAAACTCCTTCTTGGAAAGCGCCGCTTCTTCCTTGGAAATAGCGCCCTCGGCCACCGCCAGGATGGAGAACTTCTTGCCGCTGTCGATACGGTTGTTCAGAGTCTTGGCGATCTTGTTGATGTCGTAAGGGATCTCCGGCAGAAGGATCACGTCAGCGCCGCCAGCGATACCTGCGGAAAGGGTCAGCCAGCCTACCTTGTGGCCCATCACTTCCACGATAAAGATCCGGCCGTGGGAGGTAGCAGTGGTGTGGATGCAGTCAATGACGTTGGTGGCGATCTCTACCGCGCTGTGGAAGCCGAAGGTGATGTCCGTACCCCAGATATCGTTATCGATGGTCTTGGGCAGGTGAATCACGTTCAGACCCTCTCCACTGAGAAGATTTGCCGTTTTCTGAGTGCCGTTACCGCCCAGGATCACCAGGCAGTCCAACTTCATCTTTTTGTAGTTTTCCTTCATGGACTTGACCTTGTCCACACTGTTCTCGTCAATGACCCGAATGGTTTTGAAGGGCTGACGGGAGGTGCCCAGCAAGGTGCCGCCCAAGGTGAGAATCCCGGAGAAGTCCTCCTGGGACATCTTCTTATATTCCCCGAAGATCAATCCCTTGTAGCCGTCTTTGATGCCGTAGATCTCCACGTCTTTGCCGAACTCCTGGTAGAGCCCTTTCGCAACTCCTCGGATGGCTGCGTTCAAGCCCTGGCAGTCGCCGCCGCTGGTGAGAATACCCACTCTTTTCACATTGTATCATCCTCTCTGAAAGAATTCTACTCTGTCCCCGATGTTGAAACTACTTGCAGTATACAATGAATATAGTTTCATTGTAACAGAGTTTTTATAAGTGTCAAGCCTTTCCGGCCTCTTCCGCGGAGTGGATGGGGATCAGCGGACTGTCCTTTTCCACTTCCTGTTTTGCCTTCAAACGCTCCTGGGCAATGCGGTAGAAGGTAAGCTGGCTGCTGCACGCCGCCTTTCCCCGGCGGCTCACGTGCTGGTAGCTGGTATCGGAATGCATAACCCGGGCGTTGGTGTTGTCACTGAGAAGAATGTCCAGCACCTCAAAGGCCCGCTGTTTCAGGTCTTCGTCCTCAATGGGGAACACCAGCTCAATACGGCGGTCCAGGTTTCGAGGCATCCAGTCAGCGCTGCCCATGTAGATCTTGGGATTACCACCATTCTCGAACTTGAAAATGCGGCTGTGCTCCAAAAGCTGTCCAACGATGCTGATAACAGTGATGTTTTCGCTGATACCTGCCAGGCCGGGGATCAGGCAGCAGATGCCCCGCACCACCAGATTGATGGGCACACCAGCCTGAGAGGCCTCGTAAAGCAGGGAAATGATCTCCGGGTCCACCAGAGAGTTTACCTTGGCAGTAATGCCGCTGGGAAGTCCCTTCTTGGCGTTTTCCGTCTCGTTTCGGATCATGCGGCAGAAGAAGGTGCGCATCCCGTGAGGAGCCACCACAAAGTGACGGTACTCCGGGGGCCGAGAATAGCCGGTGATCACGTTGAACAGGGAGGAGGCATCAGAACCGTACTGGCTCTTGCAAGTGAACAAGCCGATGTCTGTATAGATCTTCGCGGTGGAGTCGTTGTAGTTGCCGGTGCCCAAGTGGAGATACCGGCGAATACCGTCCTCTTCCTGGCGCACCACCAGGGCAATCTTGCAGTGGGTCTTTAAGCCGTGGAGACCGTAGATGACGTGGCAGCCGGCCTTTTCCAGCTTGTTGGCCCAGTTGATGTTATTTTCCTCATCGAAACGGGCCTTCAACTCCACCAGTACCGTAACCTGCTTGCCGTTTTCCGCCGCCTTGATCAGTGCGGCGATGATGGGGGAGTTGCCACTGACACGGTACAGCGTCTGCTTAATGGCCAAAACGTGCTCGTCCTCGGCGGCCTGTTCGATGAATCGTACCACCCAGTCGAAACTCTCATAGGGATGATGTACCAGCCTGTCCTTTTCCCGGATGGCTTCGAAAATATCGGTGCAACCCCAGAAATCTGCGGGCGGATTCACCGGACGGATAGGGGAGAAGCACAAAGACTCAAACCCGGAAAGACCGGCGAATTTGGAGAGGAAGGTAAGATCCAAGGGACCAGGCACCTCGTAGATCTCTGTCTTTTTGATTTTCAGCATTTCAATGAGGAACGCCTTGATATCAGCGCTGCACTTGGTAAGCAGTTCCAGACGCACGGGGCGGCCCCGCTTCCGGCGCTTGATAGACTTTTTCACTTCGCTCATGAAGTCCTCGGCTTCCTCATCGATCTCCAGATCGGAGTTACGGGTCACCCGGAAGGGACAAGCCGCCACGATGTCATGAAGCTCGAACAGATCGGCCAAGTTGTGGATGATCACATCCTCCAGCAGGGTGAACTGCCGTCCCTCTTCCGCAGGCAGCTCCAAAAAACGGGGAAGGATGGAGGGGACTTGAACAATGGCGAATACCTTCTCTTCCTTATGGCTTTCTTTGCTCTTCAGGCAGACAGCGATGTTCAGTGTCTTATTGGCCAGGAGCGGGAAAGGACGGCTGCCGTCCACGGCTAAAGGAGTGAGCACAGGGAAGAGCACTTTCTGAAAATACTTGGAAAGGTACTGTTTCTGCTCGTCAGTCATTTCCTCCACGGAGAGGAATCGAATCCCCCGTTTTTCCAAGGCGGGCACGATGGATCGATGTAGGCAGGAATACTGCTTTTCCATAAAACGATGGGTCTTTTCTTCCAACAGTGGAAGCAGTTCCTGGGGAGTCAGATCAAAGGTGTTGCCTTTCTGCTTGTAGTTGGCATTCACCTGATCCTTGACGCCTGCCACGCGCACCATGAAAAACTCGTCCAGGTTGGAGCCGGTGATAGCCAGAAAACGAAGCCGCTCCATCAAAGGGTTTTCCTTTTTCGTGGCTTCTTCCAACACCCGGGCGTTAAAGTCCATCCAGCTCAATTCACGATTGTAATAGGGCATCTTTTTTTCCGCCATGACGACCACCTCATATCAAATCGAATTTAATGGAGAGCTCGGGGGAAAGTCCGAACACTTCCTTGAAAAACTGGGCCGATTCTTCAAACGCCCATCGTTCTAACAGCGTATTATCCGCGGCCTTCGCTTTAAACAGCACTTGGTCGTCCTCCAAATGGATCTTCAGATCCCGCAATTTGTGAAGGTGGGACTTGTCCAAAGCGTTTGCCAGACGGAAAATAGCGGCCAGCTTGGAGATGATAATCCGCTCCTCTGTGGAGAGCCAGGCGAAATCTCTGTTTTCCTCGGAGGCCAGATCGTTAGCAACGCTGCCTGCTACGAAAGCTGTTTCCAGAACTTCACTCTGCCGCAGGCCAAAAATATCCATACCTTTAATTAGATCAAAGGTGCACTGGCTATGCTGCCGCACATTTACGAAACTGCCACAGCTGTGGAGAGTGGAAGCCAACTCCAGAATCAGCCGTTTGGAGCTGTCCAGGCCATGGATCTTCTTCAGCTTGTCAAAGATCTGGCAAGCGATCTGCCCGGTATAGGCAGAGTGTTCCAGATTGCAGCCAAAGCCTCGGGCTGTGGTCTCAGCGCAGGCGAGAGCGCTTTCCCGCAGATAAGCGGTAAGATCTCCCTCTGCTTTAGGAACAAGCTGATACCGCAAAAATGCCTCAGAAATGTCTACCGGCGGGGAAATGACATTTTCCGCCTGGGGGCAGAACCGCAGAAGTCCAGTATAAATGGACAGGGACGTGTAAAGCAGTGCCGCCCGTTCCTCAGTAATACCGAATCTGTTAGCAATACTTTCCGCAGTAGCAGAGCGAATAGACTGATAAAGAGAAGAGAGCTTTTTCACGCTGATCTGATAGGGGATGCCCGCCTTCTTGGCCTCGCAGAGTTGGGCAACCAGTTCCAACTGGGAGCCGGTCAGAATCAGGTTCTTCACCTGGAATTTGGAAATGGCAATCCGATTGAAGATTGTATCCAGATATTCCTCGATGATATAATAGAAATCGTCAGCTTCCTGATGGAGACGGTGGAGGGCGTCATGGAGCTTCAGGGCGCCCATGGAGATGTTCTGGGAATAGACCACCTTCTGGCCGTCATAGACAGCTACACCGATACTGCCCGAACCTACGTAGGCGATCATGGTGTTGCCCTGCTGGAGCTGGGCAGCGTCCAGTCGCTGGATCACCTCTTTATAGATGTAGGCTTTTTCCTGGCTGTCCTCCAATACTGTAACGTCCAGACCGTTGCGCACCTTCAGCTGGTCCACCACCAGAGCCCGGTTCTTAGCCTCTCGCAGGGCTGTGCAGGAGATGACCTTGGGCTTCTCAATATTATAAGAGCGCAGGGCCGCTGTGAATTTCGACAGCACACTGGAAAGTTCCCGCAAACTGTCAAAGCTGATGTCGCCGCTGGAAAACACGTCATGGCCCAGACTGACCGGGTATTCCAGCCGATCCAGAGTGACAACATTTCCCTTGGTCCACTGAGAGACCCGCATCCGCACATTGTTGGAGCCGATCTCGATGACAGCGGCGGCGCGGGCAGCGCTTTTCTTATTCAAGGGGTATCCCTCCTATAAAGAAAGAGTTTTGTTTCATTATACCAAAATCCCCAGCTTCAATCAAATAAGATTTCCATTTTTAACACGATTTGTCCTAAAAATTAACCCAAACTTTTCCAAAATAAGTTATCTTGGCTTATATTATAGGGAAAAAGGGCCTAAAAAGGGGAGAGAAAAAATTTTTTAAAAAAACTTTCATTTTCCTCTTGATTTTTCAAAACATATGGGCTATAATAATCAAGCGCCGTACGGAGAGGTATTCTAATGGTAAGGAGCCACATTGGAAATGTGGTGTGCCGCAAGGCATTGTGCGTTCGAGTCGCATCCTCTCCGCCATAAAAAACGCTGAATTCTTTTGAATTCAGCGTTTTTTTCATAGTTTCCCCTTGTCAGAAGCATCCGACTGGGGTATGATTAAGAGGTATTTGAAATTCTGGTAAAAGAAGGAGGGAGCAGCCTTCCCGGGCTGTGACAGAATATGAAACGAGAAGAAGTGGCGTCCTTTTACAAGGACCTTTCCTCCTACGAGGGAAAAACCGTTACCGTATGCGGCTGGGCCCGATCCATCCGCGACTCCAAAACGCTGGGCTTTATCGACTTGAACGACGGCACATCCTTTAAGGGCGTGCAGGTGGTGTTCGAGGATGGGAAGATCGAGAATTTCAAAGAGATCGCCTCTCAGAACGTAGGCGCGGCCCTTCGAGTGACCGGCACTCTGCTGGCTACTCCTCAGGCCAAGCAGCCTTTTGAGATCCACGCCCAGGAGATCGTGGTGGAGGGACCGTCCTCTCCTGAGTATCCTTTGCAGAAAAAGCGTCATACCGTGGAGTTCCTGCGCACGATCGCTCACCTGCGGCCCCGTACCAACCTGTACAGCGCCGCGTTCCGGGTGCGTTCTGCGGCTGCTTTCGGCATCCATAAGTTTTTCCAGGAGAACGGCTTTGTCTATGCCCATACTCCCATCATCACTGGCAGCGACTGCGAGGGCGCGGGGGAGATGTTCCAGGTAACCACTCTGGACATGGAGAACCTGCCTCACGATGAGGACGGAAAGGTAAACTTCAAGGAAGACTTCTTCCAGAAGCCCACCTCCTTGACAGTGTCCGGACAGTTGGAAGCGGAATGCATGGCTATGGCTTTCGGCAAGGTGTACACCTTTGGTCCTACCTTCCGCGCGGAGCGTTCCTACACCCAGCGCCACGCTGCTGAGTTCTGGATGATCGAGCCTGAAATGGCCTTTGCGGATCTGACCGACGACATGGACGTGATCGAGGCCGCTATCAAGTATGTGATCAACTACGTGCTGGAGGCTTGCCCTCAGGACATGGAGTTCTGCAACCAGTTTGTGGATAAGGGCCTGTTGGAGCGGCTCCGCCACGTGGCAGATTCCGACTTCGTCCGGGTCAGCTACACCGACGCTGTGAAGATTCTGGAACCCCACAACGACGAGTTTGAATACAAGGTTTCTTGGGGCTGTGATTTGCAGACCGAGCACGAGAAGTTCCTGACGGAAAAGCATTTCGGCAAGCCTGTGTTCGTTACCGACTATCCCAAGGAGATCAAGGCCTTCTATATGCGCCTTAACGATGATGGCAAGACCGTAGCCGCTACCGACCTGCTGGTCCCCGGCATCGGTGAGCTGGTAGGCGCCAGCCAGCGTGAAGAGCGCTATGACGTGCTGCTCCAGCGCATCCGGGAACTGGGCCTCAACGAAGAGGATTATTGGTGGTATCTGGACCTGCGCCGTTTTGGCGGCAACAAGCACGCCGGTTTCGGCATTGGTTTCGAGCGCTTGGTGATGTACCTCACCGGCATTGCCAACATCCGGGACGTTCTGCCTTTCCCCAGAACTACTGGTGTGGCAGAGTTCTAAAAATAAATACAGTTGGAAAAGAGATCCGGGCTTCCGGGTCTCTTTTTTGTTGTGTGACCCTATTTCTTGACAAATCTTGCATGGAAGACTATACTTATATAGTTGGAAATCAAACTATTTTGAAACAGGACGGAAAACGCCATGTTAGATTCACAACTGCACTTCCTGTTACTACGGTGCTATAACAACACTTCCCGATTGGTCTCTCAGAGGACCCAGAAAGTGGGACTTCTTTCCGGACAGCCGAAAATTCTGGAATGTCTTTTGGATCAGGACGGCAGGACGCCGAAAGAATTGGGCCTGATGTGTGCTCTGGATAAATCCACCATTACAAGCCTCCTGGCCAAGATGGAGCGGCAGGAATTAGTGCGTCGTGTAACTCAGGACAGCGATAGACGTTCCGTGCGAATCTATCTTACAGATCTGGGCAGGGAAAAAGCCTATCAGGTGATAGAGATCTTCCACGATGTGGACGAGATGGCGTTGCAAGGGCTTTCCCAAGAAGAGAGGGGAGCTCTTATCCAGTCATTACAGTCCGTCCTAAAATCTTTGGAGGGTATCACGCATGCATAATCTTGTCCGTCGTTATCTCTTTTTCTGCCTTGGCTTGGCCATCAATTCTTTCGGAATCGCTTTTATCACCAAAAGCGCTTTGGGAACTTCCCAGATCTCCAGTGTGCCTTACGTGCTTAGCCTGCGATTCGATCAGCTCAGCTTTGGCGGGTGGAGCTTCATTCTGAACATGGTCTATATCCTGCTTCAGATCGTGATTTTGGGAAAGAAGTTTCAGCCGGTCCAGTTACTCCAGATCGCTGTCAACGTGGTGTTCAGCGCCTTTATCGATGTGGGTATGTTCTTACTCCAGTGGTTCGATCCCGTTTCCTGGCCCATGAGGCTCATTAGCTTGGCTATCGGCTGCGTGATCTTGGCGGTAGGCATCAGCATTGAAGTAGCTCCCGACGTGGTGGTCGTCCCAGGAGAAGGGATCGTGCGGACTATTTCCCAGGTAAAGGGATGGGAATTCGGCACCGTAAAAATCGCCTTTGACCTGACACTGATTTGCATTGCTTTGATCTTTTCTCTTCTGTTTTTCCGTGGTCTGCAAGGCCTTGGCCTTGGGACGCTGATCTCCGCACTGACCGTGGGAAAGCTGGTCTCCATCTCCAACAAGAAGTTACCCTTGGTGAGCTATATCCGCGGTTTGGCTGCGGTTCCCGCACAAAACGCCTAAATAAAACATATAGAAAAAGGACTGCCGCAGAAATGCAGCAGTCCTTTCCTATTTATAGTTTATTCCTGACCGTCCCAGCAATAGGTACACAGCTTGCACTTATCGATGCCAACAGACTGGATCATATCGTCCAGACGGTGGTAACGCAGGGAGGTGAAGTTCAACTTCTTGCCGATGTACTCCAGCATAGCGCTGTATTCGCCACTTTCCGGATCGGTAAACTTCGCCAGATTGGCGGGTTCCTCTGTGCCGGTCATCTCCTTGATGACGCGGCGGGTAATCAGGTCCATCACGGAGGTGGAACGAGAGAAGTTCAGGTACTTGCAACCGTAGAGCAGGGGAGGACAGGCGGGCCGCACATGAACTTCCCGGGCGCCGCTCTGATACAGGAACTCCGTGGTCTCCCGCAGCTGAGTGCCCCGAACGATGGAGTCATCGATGAGCAGCAGGCTTCTGTCCTTGATAAGCTCATGGACAGGGATCAACTTCATTTTGGCGATCAAGTTCCGCTGGCTCTGGATGGTGGGCATGAACGAGCGGGGCCAAGTGGGCGTATACTTGATAAAGGGCCGAGAGAAGGGGACACCAGATTCATTGGCATAGCCGATAGCATGAGCGGTACCAGAATCGGGGACACCTGCCACAGTATCCGGATGGGCATCGTCACGGCGTGCCAGCATGGCGCCGCAGCGGTAACGCATTTCTTCTACGCTGACCCCTTCATAGGAGGAAGAGGGATACCCGTAATACACCCAAAGGAAGGTGCAAATCTTCATGTCCTTGCCGGGCTGGACAAGAGTCTGAACACCCTCCGCGGTGACAATGGCAATCTCACCGGGACCCAGTTCCCGTTCTTCCGTATAGCCCAGATTCAGATAGGCAAAGCTCTCAAAGGACACACAGTAGGCGCCCTCTTTTTTAGCGATGGACACAGGGGTGCGGCCCAGCTTGTCACGGGCGGCGAGGATCCCCTTAGGCGTCATGATGAGCATGGTCATGGAGCCGTCAATCACTTCCTGAGCGTACTGGATACCCTCGATAAGATTGGGCTTCTGATTGATGACGGAAGCCACCACCTCTGTGGCGTTCACATCACCGCCACTCATTTCCAAAAAGTGGGAGTGTCCGCTTTTGAAGAGCTGCTCCACGATCTCGTCTGTGTTGTTGATTTTACCCACTGTCACGATGGCGTAAGTGCCGTGGTGGGAACGAACGATGAGGGGCTGAGGCTCGTAGTCAGAAATACAGCCAATGCCCAGACGTCCCTTCATGCTGGAAACGTCCTTGTCAAATTTCGTCCGGAACGGGGAGTTTTCAATGTTATGGATCGCACGGTCGAAGCCCTTATCCTTGTCATACACCGCCATGCCCGCTCGGCGAGTGCCCAAGTGAGAATGGTAGTCCGTGCCGAAAAAGAGATCGAACATGCAGTCCTCTTTGGAAGCGACGCCAAAAAATCCGCCCATAAAAAACCTCCATGGAAAATAGAATAAACAGTCCTGATCCTTGTCACAACGCTACACATTATAGCACATCCTCTGGAAAACTACAAATATTTTAACGCCGCTTTTACGCTGAGGAGTAACTTGTGCAAGGTTGCACAGAAAAGCTCCACGGATGGGCGCAGGCTCATACAAAACGTAAAATATGCAAGGGGAATAAAATGAACTTGCATTTTTGAGCGGAATAGAGTACAATATGAAAGGTTTACGCTTTCAAATTAGAAAGATAAAGTGGTTTTGAATTCAAAACTTCAATTTGCGGTATGGGAGATGTAGTGATGAAGCTGGCTTTCAAAACGAACGAAGAACTGCGGCAGATCCACAAAGAGGCGCTGGAACAGTATGAGGATTTCAAAAGCCTCCACTTGCAGCTGAACATGGCTCGCGGTAAGCCCTGCGCTGAGCAGCTGGATCTGGCACTGGGTGTGCTGGAAGCTCTCCGGGCCCGCAGCGAATTCGCCAACTCCAACGGCGATGACTGCCGAAACTACGGCGTGTGGAACGGTCTGCCGGAGATGCGGGCTATTTTCAGCGAGATGATGGACGTTCCCGCGGAGCTGATTATTTTGGGGAACAACTCCAGTCTGCAAATGATGTTTGACTGCATTTCCCAAGGGTTTACCCACGGCTTCAGCGGCTGCGAACCCTGGTGCAAACAGGAGAAGGTAAAGTTCCTTTGTCCCTCTCCCGGTTATGACCGGCATTTCGCGGTAACTGAGTACTTTGGTTTTGAAATGATCCCTGTTCCCATGCTCAAGACGGGCCCTGATATGGACCTGATCGAGCGTTTGGTGGCTGAGGACGATACCATCAAGGGCTGCTGGTGCGTGCCCAAGTATTCCAACCCCACTGGCATCACCTATTCCGATGACACTGTCCGGCGTTTTGCTGCTTTGAAGCCTGCCGCTAAGGACTTCCGGATCATGTGGGACAACGCCTACTGCGTCCATGACCTTACCGATACGCCCGACAAACTGTTGGACCTTTACGGAGAATGCTTGAAGCATGGCACAGAGGACCAGGTCCTGTTTTTCGCCTCCACCTCCAAGATTTCCTTCCCCGGCGCTGGTGTGGCAGCTCTGGCGGCCAGCAAGGCCAACATCGAGGCTTTGAAGCGCCGCATCACTACCCAGACCATTGGTCCTGATAAGCTGAATCAGCTGCGTCATATCCTGTTCCTCCACGACATCAATGGTGTCTACTCCCTGATGCAGGGCCATCGGAAGATTCTGGAGCCCAAGTTCCAGATTGTTGTGGATTCTCTGGAGCGGGAACTGGGAGATCTGGGGATCGCCAAGTGGAGCCATCCCAACGGCGGCTATTTCGTCAACCTGGACGTGATGAACGGCTGTGCCAAGCGTGTGGTCAGCCTGTGCAAAGAAGCCGGTGTGATCCTCACCGACGCGGGAGCCACCTTCCCTTACGGGGCCGACCCCAACGACAGCAACATCCGTGTGGCACCCAGCTTCCCGCCTCAGGAAGAACTCCGTCAGGCTATGCATCTGTTGTGCATCTGCGTACGGCTGGCTGCCTGTGAGAAGCTGCTGTCTGAACGGTTCTAAGCCAAACATACAAACTAAAAGAGCTGACCTGTTTTGGTCAGCTCTTTTTATACAGTGGTCTTAGTATTTTGTTGCTCATTTGTTTCCACAAGGGAGGGCAGAGCGCCCGTTTCCCGGAAAGCTGCGTATAGGCTGCACAGACCCAGCACATAGAACAGGATCCAAATATTTTTCCCCACCAGGGAAAAATATACCGCGGCCAAGGTTGCCAGGGGATGGATTTTCACCGTGGAAGCTACCAACTTGGGCTCCATGACCTGGCGGATGCAGGTGATAGCCAACCAGCCGATGGCAATTCCCAGGGCTTTGGCGTATTCGCCGATCAGCACCTGGTACAGAGCCACGGGAGCCAAGATGATTCCCGGTCCAAGAATGGGCAGAACGTCGGCCACTGCTGTGAGTGCTCCAATGGTCAGGGGATAGGGGACTCCCAGCACAGCCATGATGACGCAGGTCTCGCAGAATGTGAGAAAATAAAGGAAAAAATAGGAGAGAAGGTATTTTCTCCCTGTGCCTCCGGAATTGCGCACAGCGCTCTTTACGTGAAAAGCCCCTGACTCCGAGAGGAATCCTCTGCCCCAAGAGAGAAAACTTCTCATGTCCCGAGCGAAAAAGAAGGCGGCGCAAACCGTCACGATCACGAGAGTCACCACAGTAGGCACGGACGTGAGCAGTCCAAGCACTGCCCCCATGCAGGCGGTCACAAGGTCCATGCTGTTTTGCAGCGCTTCCAGGATCTCTTCCTTATGAAGGTCCAGAAATTCCAGGTCCAGCTGTCCCAGCATATCGCTGGTTTGGTTGAGGAAATCCGTCACAGGCTGGGAGAATTCCGCGAAGCCTGTCTCACTTGCCCTAGTAAGGAACGCAGTGATCTCCCGCACAGCCAGAATCCCCAGTAAGGTAAGCGCTCCGCAAAGAAGCAACAAAGCTAAAATGGTTGACAGAAGCGTCGCGCCACCTCGAGGGAAGCGAAGCCGTTTCTGAAAAAAACGTATGATTGGCTGAATGGCTAGCGCGATAAAGAATCCCAGCAGAAAGGGGAGCGTATAGAAAAAAGTCTTTACCCACAGGATAAACAACAGGGTATAGATCCCGAAAAACAACAGTAGAGGAACCAGTGGTTTCCATCGAGTTCCCTGAAACAAAGCGTATCCCTCCCTTCTCATGTAGTATGAGCCGGGGGAAAGGGATATACGCTGCTGGAGGCAAAAAAAGTCCCCGCTAAAAATCGCGGGGACTCTTATCTCTCTTCGCCTGTAAGAAGCCACTGAACGGAAACATTCAATATATCGGAAAGAGCCAGCAGCTCAAAGTCGGTAACATACCGGATCTGACCTTCCAGCTTGGAAAGACCGGAAGCGCTGAGATCCACACCCCTGACCTGAAGCTGGGCCAACAGTTCTTTCTGTTTCATGCCCTGCTCTTTTCGCGCCGTTTCCACTCGGGCGCCAATCAGGTTTTTGCTTCCCAAAGGCTGATTGCGCAACCTCATGCAGTTATTCCTCCCAGTATACATAATATTACGCTGCTTTTCTAACATTATAAGGAAAGCGTTTCGAAAAATCAATAGTTCATTTTATAAATTAGTTCCAAATGCAAAGTTTTTCTTTCTTTTTTTCAATGGGGCACCATTTTCTTTTTCCAAGAGGTGGGGAATGTAAAATATAGGCTGTACTTTTTTTCGGAAAATGTTATAATAAAAGTTATAAATGCCGTTGTTTCTCGAGTTAAGAGGAGGGAATGATTCCTATGATCAAGAGCTTTCAGGAGCCGAATTTGACCATGCTCACCGATTTTTACGAGCTGACCATGGCAAACGGCTACTTCCAAAACGGATTGCAAGACACCATCTGTTACTTTGACATGTTCTTCCGAAAGGTGCCGGACAAGGGTGGCTTCGCCATTATGGCCGGAGTGGAGCAGCTGGTAGAATATTTGAAAAATCTGGAATTTTCAGACGAGGATATCGAATTCCTCCACTCCAAACATATTTTCAGCAAGGAGTTTCTGGAGTATTTACGTAACTTCCGTTTTTCCTGCGATGTTTGGGCCATCCCCGAAGGAACTCCCATTTTCCCCGGTGAGCCCATCGTCACTGTCAGAGGACCGGCTGTACAGGCTCAGTTTGTGGAGACCATGGTGCTGCTGTGCATCAACCATCAGAGTCTGATCGCTACCAAGGCCAACCGGATTGCTCGAGCGGCCCAGGGCCGAGCTGTAATGGAATTCGGTTCCCGCCGGGCCCAGGGATTTGACGGTGCCATGCTGGGCGCTCGGGCAGCCTATATCGGTGGTTGCGTGGGCACTGCTTGCACCATCAGTGACTTGAAATACGGCGTACCTGCTTTGGGCACCATGGCCCATAGCTGGGTGCAGTTGTTCCCCACAGAGTATGACGCCTTCAAAGCCTATGCAGAAGCATATCCCGGAAACTGCGTTTTGCTTGTGGACACTTACAACGTGCTGAAATCCGGTGTTCCCAACGCTATCAAAGTATTTAACGAGGTGCTGGTGCCCCAGGGATTCCGCCCCGCTGGTATCCGCATCGACAGCGGCGACATCACCTACCTCTCTCGGAAGGCTCGCAAGATGCTGGACGACGCCGGGTTTGAGGACTGTCCCATCTGCGCCTCCAACTCCTTGGATGAGTACATCATCCGGGACATGCTGATGCAGGGCGCCAAGGTGGATTCCTTCGGTGTGGGCGAGCGTCTGATCACCTCTTCCTCCGAGCCTGTATTCGGCGGCGTGTACAAGCTGGTGGCCGTGGAGGATAAGGATGGCACCATCATTCCCAAGATCAAGATCAGTGAGAACGTAGCCAAGATCACCACACCTTGCTTCAAGAGCGTGTGGCGGCTGTTTGACAAGGAAACGGACAAGGCCATCGCCGACGTGATCACCCTGCACGACGAGGTGATCGACGACGAGAAGCCCTATGTGCTGTTCGACCCTGACCACACCTGGAAGCGCAAGACCGTAGAGAATTTCACCGCAGTACCGCTGCTCCAGCCTATTTTCAAGGACGGTAAATGCGTGTATACTCCCCGAGCGCTGAAAGCAATTAAGGCTTACTGCCTGGCCCAGGTGGATTCTCTCTGGGAAGAAGTCACCCGTTTTGAGAACCCCCACAATTACTACGTGGACCTTTCCCAGAAGCTGTGGGATGAGAAGAACCGGATGCTTTCTGAAAAAGCCTATTGACAAGGGCGGCTTTGCCCTACTACAATAGAGAGCGTGTGAGCAGGCTGGATGGTCGCGGGCGAAGGGGGAAACCCCTCGTCTGAGGAAAGTCCGAGCTCCCCAGGGCAAGAATAACGGCTAACCGCCGCCGGGGGCGACCCCAGGGAAAGTGCAACAGAGATATACCGCCGGGATTTCCCGGTAAGGGTGGAAAGGCGAGGTAAGAGCTCACCGGCGCATGGGAGACTATGCGGCCCTGTAAACCCTATTCGGAGCAACACCGTGGAGGAACATGAAGCGTAGCCCTGCGCGTTCCGAGGAGGTGGCGCGAGTCTGACGGCAACGTCAGGCCAAGATAGATGACTGTCCACGACAGAACTCGGCTTATAGGCCTGGTCACATGCCAAAAAATCCGCGGGGAAACCCGTAAAAAATCCCTGAGAGGAATTCCTCTCAGGGATTCTTATTATCCGCGTTTTCTCTGCCGGATCAGCTTCCAAACGAAAAACAGTGCCAGCAAGAAGGCCAAGGTCCCTGCCACTAAAAGAATGGGGGAAAGGTCGAACCCTCCCACTACTTGGATGCTGGTGACCCCCTGAGCAGCGCCAATAGCATTATCCGGCACCCAGGACTGCTGAGTGACTGCGAACAGCGTCAAGCAAAGGACCCCAACAACGCAGGAAAGGATCAGGCCCAAAAGGGTCTTGCCAAATTTCTTTCCCGGTACTTCCGTCTGACTCATAATGGTTTGAGCGTATTCCTCGGGAGTCCCCAGACGGTGGATCACCTGGTCAGCGCTTTCTCCATGTTCCTGGGCTGAGTCGAACATTTCCTCCAAGTCCCAGAGAATCTCATGTTTCTGCTTCTTTGAAAGATCCAGCCTGCGGGCCACTTGGCGAATGTATTCCTGTTTCATAGTGTCTCCTCCTTATATTGTTTGATGAACCAGTTCACACAACGGGAATAGTCCTCCCAAAATTCGATCAGTTCCTTCAACGTTTCCTGTCCCTTCGCAGTTAGGGAGTAGTATTTCTTAGAACCCCCATTGGCCGCTGCAGGAGCCATCCGTGTTGTGACAAGTCCTGCTTCCTGGAGCCGGTACAGGATGGGGTAGATGGTCCCCTCTCGCGCATAACCGAGAACAGCGGCTCCATTCTCGTTGAGCTGTGTGAGGATTTCATACCCGTACGTCTCCTTTTGAGCGATGAGACACAGCAGGATCATTTCCAACGAGCCTTTTTTGAACTGCTGGACGTATTTTCCTTCCATAGCGCAACTCCTTTCCGATACTATTTAGCATTACTAAATAGGTTGACTCAAGTATACTTCTGAGGGAACGGATTGTCAAGGGAGGAAATAAAAAAAGACGCCCCAAAAGGACGTCTTTTTTGCTTTGTGAATAAGATTATTTGCCTTCCCAGTTTTTCAGGATCTCCTCAGCAGAGCGGACCATTTCCTGAGCAAATTCAGAAACATACTTCCGGTTGTAAAATGCCTTGGCCCGGTCGTTATCGTAGTACTCCAGCAGCTCCTCGTCGGTGAGGTCGTGATACTCGTTCTCAAAGACGATCATCTTCTGGGGGAAACGGCTGGGCTGGGGACGGTCCTTCTGCTGCTGAGTGGGATACCCGAATATCAACATGGAAACAGGTGCCACATATTTGGGCAAGTGAAACATCTCCTGATGCTGCTCCCACTGCTCGATAATGTCACCAATGTAGCAGGAACCGATACCCAGGCTCTCGGCGGCTACACAGGCGGCGTGAGCAGCGATAACCGTGTCGTTAGTGGCCAGGATCAGATCACTCAGCCGGGGCTCCGGCACATTCTCGCATCCGGCCTGGTGGAATTTCCGGACCCAGCGGCGGTAGTCAGCCAAAAAGACCAGCACCATGGGGGCAGAAGCGATAAAAGGCTGATGATCGCAAGTCACAGCCAGCTTATCCTTCAGAGCTTGGTCGGTTACATCCAAAATGGAATAGAGCATGGAATTTCCCGCGGTAGGGGCCCGCATGGCGGCGGCAAGGATAGCTTGCTTTTCTTCGGGACCAATGGGCTTTTGCTCAAACACCCGCACGGATTTCCGTTTCATCAATACTTCCAATGTTTCGTTCATGGCGATTCTCCTCCAATCCAAAATTTCGCAATGTTAAACGCACTATGGGAACCTCCCTCAAATCCAAAGCATCTCTGTAAAGAAATGCCTGTTCCCGCCGCGTTTGCGAATATTATATCATGGAGTCTGATGGGTGTAAATAAAGGCATTGAAAGAACTTCCAAGATCCGGCAACATTGCCCGTTTTTCAGGAAATATCCTTTACAAAGAGAAGGACCCTGGTTTATAATCACCGTAGAATCATCATGCTGCCGTGGCAGCGATCCTCAGAAAAAGGAAGTGTGTGGAACGTGAAAGTTGCTGTTAT